>Ga0181421_1000192_pt1 | contig 17275 bp, 24 predicted proteins | sample 44SPOviralmetaG_FD_130146 | JGI IMG/M metagenome (GOLD analysis project Ga0181421, IMG submission 130146) | Marine viral communities from the oligotrophic San Pedro Time Series (SPOT) site, San Pedro Channel, CA, USA - 44 SPOT_SRF_2013-06-19 | ecosystem: Environmental > Aquatic > Marine > Strait...
CGTGAAGCCAAAAGAAAGGGTGAGCCTTATAGTAGAGTGCAGATTGCACAGTGGGATGCTGCATCTGAAACTCTTAAAGACAGAATCAATAAGATATATGATGAAGAGTTTGGTAGTGGTGATGGTAGCAGAGATGTAGCTAGAGACAAAGACCTCACTCTTTACATAGGCGATAGGAAGATTAATGTAATGATGTGGGCTACTTCTGCATTAGAGAACATGCCTAAAGCAAGGGACTACTAGACGTATGAATAAGTCTTCACAGAGAGTATTAGCGGAACTAGATGACGCAGATAACAAACAATTCCTACGTATGCGTCAGGCTGAACCACAGACACTTGATGAAACAATCGCTGACCTACCTATGGTGGCAGAGCAAGCACTAGACTTCACACCTGTAGTGGGTGATGTCAAAGCTATGATTGAGATACCCGAAGATATGCGTATGGCACGTGACCTTATGGAACAAGGTTATGATGAGGGTAGCATTATTGATATGGGTCTGGGTGCTGGCCTTGCTGGTCTAAGTCTAGCTGGTCCTGTGCCTATCATTGGTGATATAGGTGGTGTACTCAAGAAGGGTGTTAAAGCAACAGCCAAGGAAAGACTAGCTGACCAAACAGAACAAGTGTTTGACAAAGGTATCTCAGGTAGAGGCAGACCAACTACATCAGTTGAAGATGCTGAGTTTACTGGTAAGGGTAAGCGTCCTACACCTAAAGTGTTTCATGGTGCGAAGAGCATGGGTGAAGCAAAGGACGCAGATGTACAGAGGTATGAAAAGTTACGCCGTTCATATAATGATACATATGTAAAAGACCCTGTACAAAAGCTGTTCTCCGATAAAGAAACAGATATGATTAAATCACGTGGTATGCCTGTAGATGACTTTATTCAACAACAAGAAGTCGGTGCAATACAAATACCAGTAGGTAATGTGGATGGTGAATTAGATACTGTACCTGTTATATTCAAAAGAGATGGCGATAAAGTATCTGCGTATGCTATTGATACAGATACCATGAAGATACTAGATGAGAAAGAACCTCTCGCTTCCATGGAAACATATGATGGCGAAATACTATATGATGAGGTTCAAGAGGAACTTATAGGTAGTTCCGTTGACCTATCTGTTACCTCAGATATGGTAGGTGAGAAACGTATTGATGCTATCAAGCGTGAAGGTTTTAGACCTTATGTTGCTGACTACGATTACCCAACCGATGAAAGTTTTGTAAGTGAAATAGGTTTAGCTGGTAGAACTACAGGTGAACACGCTGAACTGAAACAGAAGATGTTGTCTACTTCTCGTGACCCACTTGTGGCAATGAAACCTAAATTTGGTGGACAGGATACGGGTAATGTTGTGTACGCTGACGTACCTGAAGGTGCTACTAGAGACATGACACCTAGAGAATATACATTAGTTACTAATAGCGATGTCTCAATGCAGGACATAATGGATGAAGTACCAACAGGGCGTGAAAATTTACCACCACTAGCGGAAGGTCAAATAGGCTACCGACTACCTAAGAGTATACACTTAGAAGCTGAAGAAGCTATCGTCATGCCAGAGAACCTGAACGTCAAGGTATTAAAAGATAACCCTGAGTTAGTCGCAAAGATACAGCGCGGTCAGGATATGGTTGATAATATTATTAGTGACGTAAAAGGTATGCATAACATTGGGTATGGTGTGGATGACTTAGCTACACCTTCTGTACAAAAACTAGCGTATAACAAGGTAAGAGACACCTTTAAAAATCTACAATCTCTTGGTCAATATACAGAGCAGTATGGCGCACGAGGTACTTATGATGACCTGCTTGAGTCTTTTCTTGATGATGAAGCTACCTACCCTTTCTTTAAGAATATCATATTTGATATGCCTGAACAAATGAAGAAAGGCACAGAGATGTATAACAACATGACTGGTCTTCGTGAAGTTATGTTAGGGATGAAACAGCAACGAATGCAGGGTGCTAGAGGTAAAGCTAGAAGACAGTTACGTAATGTACCAGATGAGTTAGTACGTAAGGTTGTATTCGGTGGTGGTGGTTCCAAGGTCACAGATAAAGAACGTATGCAATTAGGTAAAGCGGGTATACAGGTATTCTTTGATGGCGATGTTAAACTAGATGGACTAGGGTATAACGACTTAAAGAAAATATTATTAATGGGGACACAGAAGTTCAACAGAGGTGGGTTAGCCTCTCGCAAATAAACAAGGGGGCAATTAAGCCCCCTCTTTTTATGTCTATCGTGTATCACCGGAACCTTGAAGGGTTCCTTTTTGTTTTCTAGCTAACAGCTTGTCTCTGTTCTGTGCAGCAATCAGTGCTAGTGGTATGCCTATGTCATTGGACAGTGCGGCACAGTACCACAACACATCCCCTATCTCACTGGCTAACTGGTCCTTCCAATCCTCTGGCAGATTATCTGTACCATCACGGATAATCTTCTTGACCTTGTTAGCTACCTCTCCTGCCTCACCTGCCATACCCAACGCTGGGTACAGGATACGATGGGTGTCCGGGTAGATGGCAGTCTCAACTGCTGTCTCTTGGTATTTAGTAAAGTCCATCTTGTATCTCTCCTTCATCCAGTTATCAGCTTCTGCTTGCAAACTCATTGAACAACTCCTTGGTCTTAGCTGTAGTAATCTTAAACCATTCTCCTCGTCTCTCTGATGCACTGTCTGTAAACAGGTGGTGCATTTCTCTTTCTGCTTCGTGTCTGTTCTCCGCTTTCAATGTAGTAAGTATCGTGTAGTTTCTATAGGGCGATGATGTCTGGTATCCGTTCAGTCTATCCTCTGCATCAACAGCCTTTCCTACCTTGACCCACTCAGGCCATGCCTCATTGACAATGGCGTACACTTCACCCTCGTTCACACTCTCAATCTTATTGTGTGACCACGCATCATCAAGAGATTTGTAACGACCTGCTTTGTGTAGTGGATGAGATGCTGGTATGTATTTACCATTAACAAACATCCTGCTCTTATTCTTAGCTGCATGAGTAGAGACACGTTGCCTGTAACCACTAGGGCTATAGTACCACAAGTCACCATCTTCTTTGATTGCCCTATCTCTAGTGTAACTAGACAAGTCTACTCCATCCTTCTGTATTGCTTTTCCTAAAACCATTCTAAACTCCTTTCAGTAATGCGTCCCAACTATGCGGGAACAACGACCAACAATGTGCCGATAACTTTACAGCTACCTCTTGTACCTCAGCTTGTGATGTCTTGTCAAGCCTTAACTGACATACCCTTGAGAAAGCATATAAACTACCTGACCAGTACCACTCAGTGTACATATTCTGTGGTAGTACCATACGTGCCATCTCTGGTGCCACACCCTGAACAATCATCTTGTCGTAGTTGTTCAAGGCTAACTCTGTGACATCTCCTAGATACAGGTTAGGAAAGTACTGTGACTTAGCTTCCCCATCACTACCCTGCTTTACATTCTCTGGCTTACCTCTCCATGTCTCTGGTTCATAGAACTCTGGTGGACTATCTACGTATCTACGTGACACTTCATTCCATGACAACCCTACCTGATGCTTGGCTAACTGCCTTGCAATAAAGATAGGTGCCTTAACACGAAACTGTACGAAGCAGTGGCTGAAGGGCGACCAGTGATTGTGTTTAGCTAGATACTTTATTAGCTTAATGTCTTTGTCGTCAAGCGTTGAGGATGTCTTATCAAAGGACACCCTCGCTGCATTGACTACGGTGAGGTCAGTACCCATGCTGTCAATTAAGTCTACCTTCATGTTTGCTCCTTCCTCTTGAACCTATGTCTAAAGAACACTACTACATTGAGCAGTGTGTTTGTAGTGATGGCAACGAGTATCCACCATTGCCACCACAGTAAGTCTAATCCACTACACTCTATCATTAAGCGGCAGTCAAGTCAACAACTTCGCAAACTCCCGCAGTACATGCTAACTCACGTCCACCTGACGTAGTGTCTTCCTTCTCAAAGTCACTCAGCTTGTTCCAGTTCACTGCCTTTGGCATCGTAGCAAGCATATCTTCGTACTCATCCTTAGAGCAATCCTGATACGGTGCTTGTGCATAGGTGTGGTCACTGAATGGTAGGAAGCTAATGCCTGACACCTCATCGAAGTGTTCGTACACCCATGACCCTACTGACATCCACTCATTCTCTTTGACAGAGATAGTGACTGACGGTTTGTGTTCACACCAGTGACGCTGGTATAGTAGCCACAAGTCAAGCTGTTCAATGGCAGTCATCTCAGTACGTGTTACCGCCGCATTGGGTGACTTCATTGGGAAGCTGAACACTGTAGTGCTATCAGGCTTCATTACGTCAGGCTCTGCTGGGATACCTTCACTAATTAAGAACTGTGTAAGTGGGTCTTTGTTATCGCCACGAACAGTACGAATGTAGTGTGGGTTATGCCTAGCATGAATGCCTGATGCACTGTCAACTAATTGACTAACAGTACCAGAAGGCTTGACACAAGTGATTGCTGTAGACTGTGGGATACCTAGCTTCTTAGCCATACCCTTGTTAGTCTGTACAGCTACCTCACGTAGCAGTTCAAGTGTAGCACCAATGTTCTTGCCAAGTGTAGCACTGTTACCTGACAGCATCTCATTGTCCATGATGCCTGTTAGTGATACGCCCAACAATCTTTCTTCCTCTGTGTTCTTCTGCCATACCTTACGCAGGTATTTGAAGTCTGTCAGAGTAGATTGGAATGTACCCAAGATTGTAGCCAAGCCTACCTTAGTAGCTAGTGACTGTTCTGTATCACCTGCACGTGCTACTACCTCTGACAAGTTACAGAACTGGTAAGGACGTAAGATGATTTCACTACAAGGGTTACAACCGAAGTCATGTTCCACATCACGTCTACCATTCTTAGCCGCTTGCTTCTTAGCAGATTCACGGTTGAAGATGCCACGCTCACCAGACTTACTCTCGTATAGTGATACCCATTCACGCATGAATGTACCCATCTCAGGCTTAGTCTTGTACGCTACAGAGTTATTAGCCAATGCACGTTGACCTTCATTCTCCCACCACATACCTGACTTAGCATGTGCCATCTGGTCATCATTAAGATTAGACAAGCTGATGAGTGCTGAACGGCGTACACCACCGACAACTACAACCTCACCAATCTTACACATGATGTCGTGACACTCAATAGGGTATAGTCTACGTCCTGCCGCACCCTTAAACTTCTGTATAACAAACTGGAACAACTCTTCTAGTGGTGCTGGGCCAGAGGCACGTCCACCAAATGTCTTCAGTCGTTCACCAGCAGGGCGTACAGCAGACACATCCCACTTAGGTATCTGACCAGCATACAACAGTGAGATTAACTCACGTAAGGCACCAGCCCATCCGGGTCTGCTATCACCTACCTTGATTACTGTATCTGTCTCATGCATTGCTTCATTGACGATAGGTAGCTTCTCAATGCTATGACGCTCAACGCTGAAGCCAACGCCAGTACCACACATTAGGATGTACATAGTCTCATCAAATGCACGTGGTGTGTCTACTGCCAAGTACGAACAGTTGAATGCACCTACGTGGCAACGGTCTAGTGCAGGGCCAGATGTCATCAAGGCTCTCATGCTAGGCATGATGTCTTGGTTAAGCACTGCTTCCTCTAGTTCGTTACGTAACTTAGTTTCTAGCTTATAGCTGTGGTTTTTCTTGAGGTGTGTAGTCATGTAATCAAAGTATCGTGTTACTGTTTCACCCCATGTCTCACGTCTCTGGTCTTCTTCTTTCCATCTTGCATAACGTGATAACGCTATGAAGTTTTGGTAGTCTGTTGGTAAATGGTTACTTAACATATCTATATCACTCCTGTACTGTTCTTACGTTTTTAATATCAGCCCCTTCTATATCATAGAAGTATTCTCTTAGGCTCTCCTCAATCTCTTCTCCCACTTGACCGTCTGATGGTACGGGATACTCTTCTGGGTCTACATCTATTGTGACGAACATCTTAACTCTTATCATCATACAACCCCTCTACTTCGGTTGTCAAGGCATCAAGATACCACATAGCTTTCTCTAAGTCTTGTGTACCATTCTTGTAACGATAACGCCACAAGTATTTCATTACGTTACCTTGTAGGTAGAACTCAAAGCCCTCACCCAGCGCGGCACGTAGAGCATCAATACATTCTACACCTGATGCATTGTAGTGTGGTGGGCTATTAACCATGTCCACATTACCATATGCTTCCTTACCTGCGTCTTCTGCCATAGCCATCTGTTTCATATACTCTTCGTGTCTTAGCTGGTTCATCATGCACTCCCTTCTGTTTTTGTACCAAAGTCAATCTGTATTACATTACCATCTTCACCTATTACTTTAGGCTTGTCCTCTAACTCTACATCATATTCAAGACCTTTCATAGACATGACATACCTATGAACAAGTTCTCTGAAGTCTTCGTTTAATTCCATAACGGGTATAGTACTAGCTAACATCTTACAAAAGTGCATTATCTGTGAATAGTCTTCGTCATTCAAATCATTATCGGGTTGTGTTATAATAGCAACATCAATCTCTCCTGTCCATTCACCATCAGTGTCTGTCTCAGGCCGTACTCTTATTATAAAATCCTCCGCATCTATTGAAGTTAACTCCGGCTCTGTCATATTACTTTCTCCTTTTCACTTTGTTACCTTTGAACTTTATGAAACTTGCATGATTGTTCTTACCCTTTTCTTTTAGCCAATCTTCTGGGATGATGCGGTCATAATATAAGAAGTTATATTTGATGCACCACTCAGCATATGTAGACTTAGCACCTTTGCGTAGCTTGCGTCTACTGTTTTCAAAGACAAACCTAATGTCTAAGTCAGGGTGTTGCTTCTGTATTGCCAGATGCTTGCGTCTATCTGCCGCAGTGAACATCCCCTTACTCTCAATTATTATTCCATTAGGTAGAACAAAGTCTGGTGTATAGGTACGGTAGGCTAAGTCTTCCCATTCTATCTTAACAGATTCGTAACCGAAGTCAACGTCTCTTTCTTTAAGATAGTCTGATATTTTAACCTCTAAGCCTGACCGATACCCATACTTCCTTGCCGCCTTAAACTGTTTTGCATCAAGAGGCATTGTATTTTTCATCCAACTCTACGTAGTTCATAGTCTTAGGAGACTTTGCTTGTGACATAACTGCAGGTAGTTCCTTCAGTGTAGGCCAGCAATCGAAGCGGTAAGAACAGAAGCCACAGTGTACGCCTAGTACCTTGTTGCCTGTAGGCTTACCACGAAAGGTTTCTATCTCAGGTTCGTGACACCGCTTGAACTCATTCTTCTCTACGGTGTTGTGTACTTCCTGTATCTTAGCAACCTCTGCATCCACATCTAGTCCAGTAGCGGGTACATACTTGAACGCACCATTAGCTTTGTTCACTACCCACCAACCACCAGCTTTCTTATCTGCGGCCTTCGCATAGCCAGCAAGCTGTGCAATATAGCCAAAGCTATCGCCACCTGCTAGTGAATCATAAGAATCAAACTTATTAGTATAAGACCAATTAGATGCGGATTTAATATCATCAACGGCACCGTCAATAACAATATCATACGTTCCATTAATTTTTGTTTCGTTATCCAATTCCAAAGTAACGTGTTCCGGCTCTTCATACTTAACTCCTGCTTCCTTTAGTAGACCCTTGAATACAGCCTCGACTATATCACCAAGCATCATGTTCATAATGAATGTTGTCGGCATAGGAAGAGCGACTTCCGGCTTGTTCTTCTCATACCATAGCTGACAAGTAGACCTGCCAACATTAGACATGCGAAGCCGGAAGTCTCCACGCTTCTTCCCACTACCGAACTGGCGAGACAGTGCATCCTCAATGTCTGTAGCTACCTGTTTAATGGTAGTGTCAGCCATAGTGGACTTGCCTTTAACAGCATTGTCCATGTACTGATGTAACGCCAGTTCAGCAGGGTGGTTCATTATGCTACCTCTTCTTCGTCAATGTCAATGTCAACGATGTCATCTACTACATCAACGTCATCATCTTCCATGTGAGCATTTGCTTTCTTAGCCCATGTGTTAACGATGTATGTGTTGTAGTTGTCAACCCACGCCATGAAGTCACTGAACAGTTGCTGGTCATCCTCACTAAGTTCGATTGTCTTAGTAGCATCAACAGTAACTGTAGGCAGGAAGAAGCTACTACCATTAGGTAGCTTACGTTCTTCTGTACCAGACTCAATGCTGTGTTGCACAGGTAGGCGTTGCATCTTAGCAAGTTTAGCTAGGATGTCACCGAAGGTCTTGAATGCATCACGGTTATCAATCTCCCAGATGAAGGAAGAAGATGTGATGTCAACAGGATTACCCTTGTCATCGGTAGGGTTAATCAATTCTACTGTACCCATGAGAACACGTACTCGCTTAATCTGTTTGATTAACTCTTGTGTCTTCTCAGGTAGAGCCTTGAAGTCTTGAATGTAACCCGCAGGTTTGCCGCAGTTAAACCCACCGGAGTTATCCTTTAGGTCAATGTTAAGGCTGTCTGCCATCAAGGTCTTGACGAACTGATTAGGTGTATCACCATGACCCTTAACAAACTTCTTGTACATAAACCGTTGAAGGAATGTACGAATGTTAACGGACTCAGCGTAGTAGGTAGGACCGTCTGGAATCTCAAGTTTATATGTACCACCCGGTACTACTTCCATGTTAACCTTCTTGCCGTTAACATCTGCTGTACCCATGATAGGTGCATGATTGATTCTTAGACGAGGTAGGCTACTGGATTTCTCCTTCTTGTTAGCCTCGCTTGCGATACCCATAGCCTGTGCCATAGCAGCAAAGTTGTTGGTATCAATGGTTGTTACTTGTGTCATTCTATTACTCCTGTATTGTTGAAAGTTCTGTAGTTATATCAGCTTACATCCTTAGTGTCAAGCCAATTATTACCTATCTTTGATTCAAGCAGTAGTGGTACATTAAACACTACACCCCAACGTAGGGTAATCAAATTAGGTAAGTCCTTGTTTGTCTGATGAATAATGTCTAATACCTTTCTCTCTTCATCAGGGTGAACGTCAATAACTATACTGTCGTGTACTGTATTTACCACACATGACTGCATAGTGTCAAGTAGTTTATCAATGTGAAGCAAAGCAATTGGTACAATGTCTGCCGTAGCAAATGACTGAACAGGATAGTTCTTTATCTGCGTAAAGTGTGACACCCTACCGCTTGCCTTACGATGTACATCAGGGAAGGAGAACTCACGACCAGAAGGTGTAGTTATCTTCCGTGTGTTCACAGCTTCTTTAGCCAGCTTGGTATGCCAAGACCCGACACCTTGGTATTTCTCTGTGAAGTGTTCGTAGTACGCCGCTTCCGCTGGTGTTCTTCCGTATCCTGTTGCGCCATATAGTGGAGCAAACGTATGCGCCTTTGCATCCTGTCTACTCGTAGGCTGACCAGCATCACTAATAACTTTAGCGGTATATGAGTGTACATCAAATCCAGTAGATACTTCTTCAATTGCTACTCCGTCTTGTGAAAGGAAGGCGGCTGTACGAAACTCAAGCTGTGCCATGTCAGCTTCTAATACCTTGCCGCCCTTGAAACGTGATACGAATACCTTCTTGACAGGAAACGTACCACCTCTTGGCATGTTCTGCATGTTAGGGTTAGCACCTGACAGTCTACCAGTAGACGTGCGATGCTGTAATAAACTAACATGCAACTTGCCATCACTCTTAGTGTAGTTGGCGATGCCCCCTACGAATGATGACAGGTATGTATCAACGGCACTCAGTCGGCTTACCTTGCCTAAGAAGTCAACCGCATCGTTCATACCCTTTGCTCTAGCTGAACTCTGTAGTAACTGTAGGTTCTGCTTAGATGTACTGAAGCCATTGGCACTAGCCCACTTAGCAGATGGCGGCTTGAACTTTAGCCCCGCCACATCACTAGTAGGTACGAAATTATAACCGCTAGTATTACATGCCACGCATCTATTTGGCTTTGCAAAAGGAGTTCCATCTTTCTTTACCTTTCTAATATAACCAGTGCCACTGCAATCACCGCACTGCTTTGCTTTGGTTTTGTGTAACCGTGTTGTACTAGTAGAAGTTAGGCTACGGAAGGTAGCATCATCCATGTACGGGTCAATGTTATTAGCCCAATGTAACTTATCGTCTACCTTACGGGAATAAATAACCCAAGAGAGTTGCTCTGGGCTATTAAGATTGATAGGTGTATCACCCATAAGACTACGAACATGCTTTTGTAACGCATCAAGTAACTCCTTCTTCTCTGCCTCAAACTCTTGGCGTACATCATCCAGCTTGGACACATCAACAGAGAAACCTCTGCTGTATATCTTAGCTAGGCATACAGCCACCTCATTAGTCAGGGTAACGGTAGGCATCAGCCCTGCATCATCTACACTGTTAAGACGTAGCATTAGCTTGTCAGACAGTTGCTGTGTAGCATGTAGGTCAGCACTAAGGTACTCAGACAACTCATCATGTGGTATCTCACAGGTAGAGTAGCCCTTCTTGAAGTACTCCTTCAGTGTATCCTGCTTCTTGGTATCCAACTCATACCGTTCAGCACAAGCCTCAAGAGATAGCGGTTCCTTCAACCCACGCTGTAATACATACTCACCCAGCATTGTGTCAAAGACAGGGCCATCATACTTGAAGCCTGATTCCCATAACCATGTTAGGTCATATGCGGCGTTGTGTGCAATGAGTACCGTTGTCTTGTCTAGGTTGTGTTGTACAATAGAGTGACCATCAGGTGTAGGTTCTACATCATTGTGGTCAAAGGTAATTGAATACTCGTTACCTTGGTCATCCAACATACCTATCATAGTCAGGGAGTTACCTGCCTCGAATGGGTCAAGGTGTAACTTACCATCCCTTTCTGTTGTTGTATTCTCTACGTCTAGTGTTAGCTTCATGCTTGATACCTCGCTGTCTTGTAGTCTAGTTCACAGTGTACCTTACCATGCCAACCAGACAATTTATTCTTCACTACGTTTAAGTGTCTCATGCTATCTTCTTCTTCCTGATTGTCTAGTACAGGGTTCTTAGCAATCAATATCATTAGGTCTGCCTCTGCCGCCTTACCTGTACGTGAGCCTTCCATCATCGACTGGTTCAATAGAACCTTACCCTCTGCCTCTGCTGATAGCTGAGACATATAGAACACAGCACACTCATGCTCTTTGGCAATCTGTCTAGCGTGTACTGCGTTAGCCTTGAGTGACTCATCCTGTCTGGCGAAGCCACCCTTGGCAAACTTGTCACCCATGTCAAGCAATACTACATCAGGCTTGTACGCTTTGCAAATGCTTTCTACCCAATTCATATCCCGACCAGTAGCATCCTTAATCTTGATGCGTTCCTTGACAGGTGCGTACAACTCACGTGCCTTGGCCGGGTTCTGCTTAATCTCCTGCATCGTCATACCTGTAGCCGCTGTCAAATATCTGGCACCCACACGGTGATAGCCTTCCTCATTACAGAGGATGATACAGTTAGCACCCTGATGTGCAAAGCCGTTAGGACTAGCAATCAGTGAAGCATGAAAGGATGTCTTACCTGTGTTAGGTCTAGCACCTACCTCAATCAGATGTCCTGCATTGACACCCTCTACCTTACGTGTAAGTACGGGTATGTTAAACGTCCACCGTGCCTCAAGGTCAGCCTTAGACATCAGAGTTTCTAGGTCAATGTCTTCCCACTCTACCTTTAGGTTAGGCGTGAAGTCATCACCATACATCTCCATCAAGTTACGTAGTGGTTCAAGTGTTGTCTTGTCACCGTTCACATAGTCAAAGCCAAGGTTGGCAATGTCCTCTCCCACTACCTGCTGGAATAGCTTAGACAGTACCTCTTGTGCAATGTCACTACCCATTGGTGTTTCTTTCTTAATGCTACCGAACAAGGCAGAGTAGGCTTGCTTCTGTGCCGTAGTCATAGTCGGATTGTTTGACATGAACAATGCCTCAATCTCATCAGGTGTTACAGTACGCTCATACCTATCCATTGCGGTATCAATCGTCTGCTTAATCTTACGTGCATCAGCACTGAACAATCTGTCAGGACAACGTGCGCCACGATGTTCTGTGTAGAACTCTCTGTCCATTAGACTGCGTATTAGTGATAGTTCCATTCTTATTCTCCTATGCTGTGTAAGTTGGTCATGTCGTTAGGGTTACGGTACTTGAGGTCATCTGTTAGTCTGAGTACCTTCACGTCAGATACATAGCCTCGTAATTCTTTTGCAAACGCTAAGGTCTTAGTCAGTGCGTCAGGGTCTAGCGCGATAATGGCTGTCGAAAACTGCGTGAGATACCTCTTGTGTAATTCTGATAGTGACGTACCCAACACAGCTACCCCAACTAATACATCACTACCAACAACCGCAGCACTCACGCAGTCCTCAACAACTACAGCGACACTACCATACCCATACGAATAAGGCAAGCCACCATTCCCATACCGCTTCCATTTAGGTAAGCGACCAGAGAGTGAACGCCCTGTGGCATCCACCATCTCACCATCGTGTATCACAGGGAATACCACACGATGTTCTTTGACATCATACATAAGACCAAGTTCATCAGCATCTATCTGCCATTGGTTAGTCCAGCGTATGACATCTTTGTTATTACCATGTGGTACAACGTACTCAGGTAATACAAACTTAACTTCCTTCTTATCGGAAGTACCACGAAGACTAGCACGTATGTCTTCGGATGTCAAGTGTACACGAGTACCACCCTTCAGACCACAAGATACCTTGTAGCAATTCCAAATCATATTACCCATGTTATTAGTCACAGTGAATGTCTTGTACCCATTACAGTTAGGACAGTTAATTCTCTTAGTACTACCATTAGGTATATTCATATCACTTATAATGTTATATATAGTATTCATGTATTAATCACTTTCCTTTGCGGTACTGGAGATACTTATAGCATGTATTTTTCTGTCGGTCAATGCCCTATCTGCACTAGCCAATGTATTTTTTAGGTACGGCTGTACTGATTGTGGGTTAGCATGTCCTGTAACCGACATTATCTGTGCCATACCGACACCTGCATCTACCATTTCTGTTGTACCTGTCCTTCGTAGGTCAGACAATCGTAATTCTTTAGATAAACCTGCGGCATCCATGACCTCACGTGCATGTAGTGGTAGCTTGTACATAGTATAAGGCTCGTACTTACCCCTGATGGGGCGTGGTCTTGGTGCTACATACTCTTGGAAGCCGAAGTCCTCTTGCTGTTGTACTAACATACTATAAAGTTCATCAGACACAGGCAAGAATACTTCTGCCTTACGTTTAGTCTGCTTGACATGCACTGTCTGTGCATCAAAGTCAATAGAATCCCATGTAAGCAGACGCATATCTACTAGACGTTGGCACCACTCGTATGCCATCTGTGCTATCAAACCTATGTTACGGGTGCTAAAATCAGCATAGGCTTCGTCTAAGAACTTCTGTACATCATCCCTACCCCAGACAACCTTACGCCTCTCAGCGGCTCTCTTACGTACCATAGCGAAAGGATTAGTCTGACACAGTTCCTCTCGCACCCCGTGATTAAACAGGATGCGAGTGATAGAGATAGCGTGATTAGCTAGGTGGATACCTCTGTCACACCATTCGTTATACGCTGTCTTAGCCATGCGTGTGGTAATTTTATCACAGTCAAGTAAATAAAGTGCCTTGCCTTCTACCTCTGTGTTCATTAGGATGTTGGCAAAGTATTTATATTGTACTTTAGTTTCATCACGTAACTGTTTGTAATCATAGGAAGAAAGGTAATCCTGTAGTAGCTTAGTTAGTTTCATGTTATCTCCTCATGTTATATAATCTAAACGCTTGACTTACCAACTTATCGTACCACATCAAGTCATCCTTGAAGCGAGATGGTATAGCCTCTAGTCCGTAGTGTGCGCCAGCTATCATGCCAGCTACGGCACCACACGTATCACTGTCGTGTCCTCTGTTGACCGCCTTGATAACACAGTCGGCAAAGTTATTCGTAGTTTGGTATGCCCACATAGCACACTGATATGTCTCTACTACATAGCCACCCGACATAACATCCTTCCTGTCTGTGTTCAGAGGTAGGTTGTATGATTGATACCTTTGTAGTGCGTCACCATGCCACAGTTGATGGGCAAATACTCTGCTATACTCAATACATTTAGGGCTACCGTGTGTCAGTATAGTCGTAGCAATAGCTAATTCCATAGCACGTTCAGGTGTAGCTGATGCAATTACAGCGGGTGCAAGTCGCATCAAGCCACCATTACCAGAGGCATCGTCAAATGATACAGAGTTATATGAGTAACCAGACTTATTGTTTATCCATTTTTCTATAGCATCTTGTGTTGTAGTACCAATGTCAAAGCATTTACCTCTTGGTATAAACTCACCCTTCATGTACCAGTTGTACCAGTTGTGCATCATATCTTCTGGATTGAACTCTGCCAGATTTGTTGACAGTGAATCAGCCATAGCTAATGTCATAGCTGTATCATCTGTCCACTCACCGATGGACATATCGTGATGCCCACCAGTGACGTACTTAGTTATATAATCATCAGGTTCTCTAGCGTCCATGAACTCAAGGGGTGCGCCAAGAGCGTCACCCACTGCAAGTCCTACCATCATACCTGCTGACTTGTCTAATGTCAACATTACGCCGCCTCTAATTGTCTGAACACAGGGCTTGCAATCCACTGAGACACTTGGTTCTCACGATTGAACATGGACACAGCCTGTGTGTCATTGCCTGTGTTACGTAGGTTAAAGCCATTACGCTCATCAGCATACGTTGCATAGTTAGTAAAGGCACTATACAAAGCAAACAGATTACGCCCTCGTGTTGCTACCTCTTGGTTGTATAAGGTGTACATCTTGGTAGCCTTAGTGTCAGACTTCATAAGGGTTTCAAGCAATGACTTAACATCTACTGTGTTAAGGTCACGCTTTGCCCATGATTGCAGACGCTCTGACTGTGCATAGAAGTCCTGCTGTGAATCACGTAGGTCAGAGATGAACCTGTCCATGCTGAAGTTAGCTGTATTCTTACGCCGCACCTTATCATGCTCACCTCTAATCATACCATTGAGGCAGAAGAAGTCGATAGCACCGAAGAACACTGTGTTAGAACAGCTACCGTCAATGCCATGTAGTGCAATGATACGCTGTGAGATAGTAGTCTCGTGCTTGTCAGTGGTGATAGTGGTGGACACGTTAGGCATACGCACATCCATCATAGCCCATGCATTCTTACGTGCATACTTCCACTCAATCTGTGCGCCATCTGTCTCTGCACCTGTCAGGTTCTCTAGCATGGTATCCTGTACACCATGAAAGAAGTCCTTGTGTGAGGCACAGTTGAAGCCTTCCCCTACGATACCAATGTATTCATCTGTCTCACTGTTGATGACGTACTTCTTGTCCTTCACCTTGGTAGTCTCATAAGCTACCTCAAAGTCTAGGTGTGCTGGTATCTGTTCAATTATTTGTGTTGTAAAATCTAATGGCATTGTAATCTCCTTCCGTTAAGTGATACTCTCTTATACCATAGGGTACAGATGATGTCAAGTTATAGCTAATATAATAATAGTTAGTATTAGTATAGTCATACTACTTATCCTTTCCTGACAGATACTTAGGTGTCTTAGCATCCTTGTCGTTCAGCTTCTCAATAGCATTACCGCAGACATAGCAGTACATGCGGGAAGCCAACTGTCTCAGCTTATCTGATATGTATTGTGTGTTCAAGCAGTGTTTGCATATGTGTTTAATCATCTTACTACTCCCATCTATAGAATATATGTTCACCTATTTGTACTACCTTTGTTTTTGTCTCAGCCCAATCAGGCCGCACATAGGTAGCATGGTAGTGTGTAGAACCTTCAACGAAGTCATCCAAGTGTCCATTCATTACACCATGTGCAACTAGCATAGACCTGTTGTGCGCCTCTGCATCAGGTGTCTTGTCACTCTTGCCATCACAGTACCAACTAAACTGGCACCGATTAAGCACAGGATAATCTGTATCCCATGAGTATGTCAAGCCTTGTTTAACTACACCACACACATCATCAGGGTAACGCTCATCCTTCACCCTGTTCATCACTACCTGTGCCACAGCAACCTGCCCAATGAAGGGCTGGTCACGTGCCTCGTGATACACGTTAAGTGCTAGGCATACTAATGCTTCAGCTATCATCGTCATCATCCTCATCTAACACCCAGTTAGCATGGTGTACACGGTGTCCACATTCATCCTTCTTGGGTACAAACTTAAAGATTCTGTGCAGGTCACACTGTAGCTTCTCTAAGTTACGTATGTCAGACAGCCACAGGTCATGGCAATCTGCCACTACTGATAGTGCTGTCATTAGATTGTTATGTGCCTCAAGTAATGCAAGGCGTTGTTCATGTGTAATTTCATATGTCATTCTACATACTCCTCAAATTTACAACGTGTTGTATAATAAGCCATTAGCATTGCGGCAATCTCTGGGAATGATTCCCAATCAACAGGTCTGCCACCTAATTGCATCTCAATCTCTGCGTCAAGGGCTACCAGTATAGCGTTGACCTGTTTCGGTGGTAGGTTAAGCGTCATCATTCTGCATTCTCCTGATTAAATTCATTCCATGCCTCAGTGAATACCTCATTAAAGGTGTGGTAGTTTGCATCCTCAAATGCAGCTTGTGCAATCTCAAAAATGTCCTGCCCCTGCCACTTCACAGATTGTGATAGCTTTGTGCCTCGTTCTAAATTATTCATCATCATTCTCCTCATCTAATACAAAACAAACTTGGCATGTGCCAGAGCCATCGTCATCCATGATGAACCAGCTGTCACCCCATGCTTTTGTGTTGGGGAAGTGTTCATCAAGTACCTTGATTATGTCATCAACCTTCATCACTCATCTCCTCTTTAGGGTAGTACACTTCTACCATGCTGTTACAATTAGGGCAAGACAGGATGCTGAGTATAGCAAACTCATCACTCTCATCTGTGATGTCATGGTCGTTGCCCCAAATTAGTTCTGTTCTACAGTGCCAGCAATTCATTACCATAACCTCGTGAATGTGCTGTCATCTGTCTGCCCATTATTGTGTATAGCATAGGCAGTGCAACACATATAACCATCATCATCATCATCCCAGATGTTGAGGTCATAATGTGCATCCTTCCTGCCATGAACTACGTCTACAA
>Ga0181421_1000196_pt1 | contig 17138 bp, 23 predicted proteins | sample 44SPOviralmetaG_FD_130146 | JGI IMG/M metagenome (GOLD analysis project Ga0181421, IMG submission 130146) | Marine viral communities from the oligotrophic San Pedro Time Series (SPOT) site, San Pedro Channel, CA, USA - 44 SPOT_SRF_2013-06-19 | ecosystem: Environmental > Aquatic > Marine > Strait...
AATGCGTAAATTATCAGTAAAAAAACCAGTTATAAAACGCCCCAAATTGCGGGGCGTGATTCTCTATGAAGGCGCATCGATTCTGGACGGCGAACCTATTGTTTGTGTCGCAACGTTTGAAACCTCAAACCGTAAAACTGGCGCAATGGTGCAAACGTGGATTATTAGGTCTGATATTGCTCCGACGGATGCGGCGAAAAATGGAAAAGATAAAAGCGTTTGCGGATCATGCCCGCACAGGCATTACACCAATGGCGTTTGTTATGTAAATTTAGCACATGCGCCCCTTAACGTTTACAAGGGATATAAAAGGGGCATTTATCCCGCATTCAATGAGTCAGATCATGCCGATCTATTCACTGGCCGGAAGATACGTTTGGGCGCATATGGTGACCCCGCCGCAGTACCATTTGAGATTATGGCAAACGCCGCAAAAATGGGTTTAGGCCATACTGGATACACTCACCAAATATTGCACAAAAATTTCGACAAACGATTTTTACGGTTGTGTCAGGTATCCGCCGATAGTCCGAAACAAGCCGAGAGATTTCAGGCAATGGGCGCTAACACTTTTAGAGTTGCGATGGAGGGCGATGGACTAGCCGACAATGAGATAGAATGTTTAAGCGATTCTAAGGGCATCAATTGCATAGACTGTATGCTATGCGATGGGCTTAAAAAGAATATCGCCCTCGCCGTGCATGGTTCGCGCAAATCAAACTTTAAAACTGCCCTAATCCCAACGACACAAATAGCATAATTCCCTTGCAATCCTTCAGCCCCTTTTTAGGGGCTTTTTTTTGCGTGTTTCGCGGGGTTTATCCGGTGACCCTGTAGGGTTGAATGGGTTGCGCTATTTGTCGCGCTCAAATGGCCATTAAAATGCGTTTTAAAGGGGTTTATTGTTGTTCTCTGTGGTGATTAGTTTGGATAAGTACCATTCAGCCTTTAAGAGATCAGTTAAGGGGTCAGGATGTTTCGTATAAGCCCTAAACACATATTTTTGAATATTACCCTTGAGATATCCACAGAACTGCTCATGGGTCATACTGGCCGCGATAGCGTCAATACACTCAACCGAGCCCTTATAGTGCGATGGATGGTTTACCGGGTCGATTCCTGCCAAGGGCTGTTTTTGCTCTGCCGGGTCTGGCTGGCATTTTCCTGCCAATTGCGATTCTGCAGCAGAGTGAGGTGATTTCTCTATCGCCGGGTATTTCTCTTTTAGTTCCTGCCAATGCTGTTTTAAATTCATCACTTTCCCTCGAATTCTTCACGCAAATAATTTAGTGATACGATAGTAAGGTCACACCCACCATGCTGAACCTCATTCAATACCCATATGCCACGCCAGGATGAGTTAGTTTGTGGGGTAAGGTAGTTTTCATCATTCTGATAGAAGATACCAGCAAACAGTCCGATTATGTTGGTTCCGTCAGCCCTCCTGCCAAACGCGATATCCCTATCCTGTACATGCCCCATGACACAAGACATCATCTTTTTAGACAACATGTTTCGTGCGCTGGAAACTGGCCTACCCATTATCCCGGATGTAAAGTAGTGCGAGTACGCAATGCCATCAACTACCGCGACTTCCAGAAAGTCATACACCTCCCAGCCCATTTCTTGCAGCTTGAGATCATGGTATCCGATCAAGCCATCCAACTTAGGATCTGATTCGATTGCCCTCTCAATTCGATTTTCATGGTTCCCCAAAGTAAAAATCATTCTGGGATTCCACCGCCTATCTTTATTTCTAATTAGACGTTGCTGCTCTTCCCGGATAGGCTGTAGGAATAGTTCCATCCCGGCGATACCAGCCTCGATGTCATCCATGTAGCGTCTACCCTCAAACGATTTCTTGCCGATATCCCATGATGATAAGCTAGGCATATCAAAGTGATCGCCGATATGCACAATAACGTCCGGTTTTTTCTTTGCCGCATACAGTCCCGCCCATCGCAAATGCTCGGTAGGTTCACCAGGTTTAACTTGAGTGTCGGGGATTACTAAATGTCTCATTTTATTCTCCATAAAAAAAGCGGCCCGAAAGCCGCTAGATGTCCTGCTTTGCAATCGCAGCCAAGCCACAGATTACAAAAATAATCATAACAATAATCACCGTCACCACCACCAATACCAATTGAGGCAGGATTATAGCGAGGTGAGATATTATTCCAAATGCTTTTCGTATATTCATCATATACCATAATATCATAAGCCCGTTGTCGCCACAGGTGGGCTAATCCTGCTACACAGCCGTAAGGGAGGACGGCTTGGCTACCAAATAATAAATAACGCTACTAACAATAATACACCATGCCATCGCCGCAGTGTAAGCGGGTAACTGTTAGCGTTAAAATGCATAACAATAAATGGCTTGTCGATACTTTGTTTAAACAATTGCCAGTTAGCGTATCGGTGCGCTTCTCTTATCTTATCCTTCATAACACCCCCTAGAATGGAATATCTTCCGTAACAACAGCGTTTGCGCTCGGGTTAATAGATGGGGAAAAAGCATTATTATCTACCGGGGCAGACCCATCAGTATAAAATACTTTTACATTGCCCAAAATCGGTGGGCGCTCTTCACCAGCTTCTCGCTCTTCTTTGCTCTGAGACTGACTAATAAACCCGTTGTTTTCATACTGGTCTTTTTGATCAGTGTCGATGAACGTAGTCATATTCAGATAAACAGCCGTGCTGCCGTCTTTCTTTTTGACTTCCGTGAGTCTAGCCTTATCAATTTTAGTAACATCAAGTGATACAGATACACCTATTTTCATTTTAAGTTCCTTACTTCAGATATAATTTCAGTGACGGCCAACAGTATCTGCTCGGCCAGGTTAGTAATAAATTGCTCATCACGATCAACACGAACGATCAAAGGTTTCATATCAGGGTGGTAACTCATAAAGTCCCACCATTTACGCCCAGTTATATACATACAACCCTGTACTTGAGCATAGTGTTTAGCCGGGCATACTCCTTTCCGCGCCCATGCTACATGGTTATGTGCCGCAGGGGCTTTGATTTCAATACCACCATCATCGCCCACCAAACCATCAGGACTGCAACCAAACTCACCAGAATTATCCAGAATGAAACCGACTTCCTTAACTTCATTCCCAGTAGCAAGTTCGTAATATGATCTAGCTTCTGGCTCAATATCTGTGCCGCGCTGCATCGCATCAGTCACAAATATTGGTTCGCTTTTCCCGGTAAGTCTTTCAGATATCATCAGGTTAATATAGCGATCAGCGGATGTTGAAGGTTTACCGGATGACGTTATGAGATTGTGGAATTGGCTAGCGCTAGGCCGTCCTAACCTAGCCGCCAACCATTCTTCACTGCCCTGCTCGGCTTCAAGAATCTGCATTCTGAGCCTTCTTGTTTAGCATTCCTAATGCCTGATCAAAGCGCATAGCTGGTAGGTCATCAACTGTATCGCACTTAAAGACCTGACAAAACTTTGCAACGTCACTTTCAGTAATCTCTAACAGAGACTTTAACTGCGCGGCCTGAGCAGAATCTATTGGGGCATCTTGCACTGCACTTGGTAGCGCCTCGCCCTGATAGATGTACAAACCAAGCCCATGCATTGCAATTGCTTTTACTAGGCATCGAATACGGGCATCAGAAATATCCCTAGTAGTTGGGTCAACAATAGACTTGTTGCGATTATCCATCACCGGAAGCCACATACTATGCGTCTTTCCCTCTACTGTTACACTTACATTCACCTCGCACGTTTGGTTTTCTAAAAACGTAGGTGGGCAGAATGCATAACTACTATCAGGGTAATGCTCATTTAGCGTTTGCCACGCCCACGCCCACGATAGGTAGGATAGATTACCTTTCTTCTCAACATGCTTGCTGCAGTCTATAGCCGACAGCGTTTTCCATACATTGTTTTTCATTTAAACCCCCTCATCATCTAAGTAAAAGGTCACCTCTACGCGAGAGCCGCCCATATCAACTTTCATTTCATTGTAATTAGATGCAACGTTTTTTGGCATTTTCTCTAGCCATCGGCCAAATTCAGTATCCTTGTACAGCGACTCGGAACGCGCATCATCACATTGCTCTTGAGCATAGCGGTCGCCATACCCCTCATAATAGGATGGTGATTGATTAGGCAGAGCCTCATGGCCATGCAAGCAATCATATTCACCCTTTGCGTAATCATTCAGATCATTAACTGTCATAGTGGTACTCCCGATCAGCAACCAGATCAGCGTCAAACAATGAACACTCAATTAAATGGTATTCAATCTGCTCACGAATAAGTTTACCCAGTGCGGCATCATCTTTTGCTAACACGGCGGTGCGTATATCATCGATGATATTTAATTCATGGGCATTGTTTTGCTTACGCTGGTAATCAGATAGGGCGCAACCCTGATGCGGAAACTTAACACCATCAATGCTGATTGCTTCCCATACTAACATCGGGTCTTTCAACTTATCGCCTAGCATTTCCTTAGCGATCTCTTTGGTACGATTTGAATATTCCATGTTACTTCCTCTTTTTTGGTTAGTGCGCCGCTTATTTTACAGAAACATTATTACTTGTCAAACATCTGTTGCAAATAATTTAACGTAGGTATATTATCCAAATTCAATCACTAGGAGAAAGTTGTGGATATTAATAAATCGTTAGATCATTTTATGAAAGAGCATGGTATGAGCCAAATAGATTTAAGTAGAGAGGCGCACTTAAACCCGGCGACTATTAGTTTAATACGGAATGGCCATAGAGAACCACGATGCAGCACGTTGAAATGTTTAGCTGATATCTTTGGTGTCCGGGTATCTGAATTCATAGCGGCTGGTGAACATGGATAATCCGGGTTACTACGCCATCATTCCTGCCACAGTCAGATATGATGATAGGTTAACGCCTAATGCAAAGCTATTGTACGGTGAGATAACCGCACTGTGTAACAAGGAAGGATATTGTTGGGCGGGTAATGCCTATTTCGCAAATCTTTATGGGGTTACCAAGACATCTATATCAACCTGGATTGGAAATCTAAAAGACTGTGGGTACATATCACTGCAAATGCAGTACGCCGAGGGTACTAAACATATCTTAAATAGGTATATAAGAATTCTTGGGGAGGGTGTACAAGAAAACTTGGATACCTATGCAAGTAATCTTAATGAGCCTATGCAAGAAATCTTAATAGTTAATAATACATCTAATATTACACCTAATATTACAGTTAATAGTATTGTTGATTTCGACTCATTCTGGAAAATGTACCCACGGAAAGCAGGGAAAAAAACAGCTAGTGAAAAGTGGAATAAGATAAAGCCGACACAAGAAGTGATGGCGATGATTGAACACAATATAACTGCAAGGTTATCTACCGGGGAATGGGATGTTAACAATCAATCATTTATTCTACACGCTAGCACTTACCTTAATCAGGCTCGGTGGGAAGATGAAGTGATCGGGACTGCTAAAAATAAAACCAACACTGACTCCATTAAACAGAGATCATTAATGGATAAGGTTACTGATAGATCATGGGCGGAATAAATGTGGATACTACCAAAGAATTACCCACTGTCATCGCATTTTGTGCAGGATATGGTGGAATCGAAAGAGGACTTGACCTTGCCGGGATTGAACATAGAGTCATCGCTTATGTGGAGATCGAAGCCTACTGCGTTGCCAACATTATTGCGAAGATGGAAGCGGGTCTCTTGGCTCCAGCACCTGTGTACACGGATCTTAAAACCTTCCCGGCGGAAGTCTTTCGAGACCGTGTTGACATCATCACTGGCGGTTATCCCTGCCAACCTTTCTCACAAGCAGGGAACAGAAAAGGAGAAGATGATCCAAGACACTTGTGGCCATACATACGGCGACACATCCAATCAATTAGACCTATTCGGGTCTTCTTTGAAAATGTCGAAGGACATATCTCGCTTGGACTCTCCACAGTCATCAGCGATCTGGAAGAAGATGGTTACAGATCAACGTTCGGAATATTTAGCGCGGCTGAAATCGGTGCGCCTCATCAACGAAAGCGAGTCTTCATCATGGCCAACCGCAACGGTGTTCGATGTGACTGGGGGAGCATACCCAACAGAGCTAGTGAACGGACAGTGGAGATCGAAGCATTCGAAAGATCCCAACAGCCCTTGGTATGGAGCGAAGCTGAAGGATGCAGTGGAAGCGGCGGAAGCCAAGTGGCCAACGCCAACAGCGAGGGATTACAAGGGAGCGAGTGGGTCAGGGAGACAGATGCGGAAGGGCAACCCATCGGACACCCTGCCAAATGCAGTGAAGAATTGGCCGACTCCAGATGTAGCTCAAGCGGAGAAGGTGAGCAACAGACCGAACTATGGTCAGGTGGGTCTGGCGAATCATCCAGATGTACACGGGACTACAGTACAGAGAGATCCTATGCAGAAGGACAGGCTTGGCCAGCCGGGGCAGGACCGGAGCAGTACGAATGGGAAGAACCAAGAACAATTTGGAAAGCTGAATCCAAACTGGGTGGAGCAGTTGATGGGTCTGCCTATAGGGTGGACAGACTTAGGCTCCTGGGAAACGGAGTAGTCCCACAAACAGCAGCAAAAGCATACATAACACTATCGGAGAGATTAAAATGATTAAGAATAAGCAAGTTTTAAAACCATTTGTTGGTGAGCATGAATACTTTGAGGGCGGCAAATCATATACATATCGGGAGTATACCGACTGGACTACTAACCATTCACCGCATGGTGCTGTACCTTATGAAACAATAAAAGGTAGATTAGGTAGCAGACCATACTGCACAGCAGATGAACTACTCCCGGCTGATATGTTTCAAAGCCCTGAGTTAAAACTAAAACGCAAACTAGAGATAGTTAAGCAGAAGAAAGCAAATGCACGATCAGGTATGCATTCAAATGCACTTCCTGTATCACAAAGTCTTCTGTATGAGCAGACGGTTTGGAAGTCAGTCTTCTCTCAGGCTATGTTAAGATCTAGTATCACAACATTTACCTGTAAGTGGGGTAAGAGAAATGCCTGAAGGATACAAGGTTAACAGCCAAGAAACGTTGAGCAACTATCTTGAGTTTGTTAAAGACCTTTGTGCAGAAAAGAAATATGTAACCTTTAGCTATAAGCTGGGTAAGCCGCGCACCATAAAACAGAATAGTTCCATGTGGAAATTCTGCGCCCAGATAGCGGAGCGATGTAATGATGCAGGATATGAAATGCAGACTACAAGCCCAGTATTGTCTAAGGTAATAGAGACACCTTGGACTGATAGAAGCGTCATGGATAACATCTGGATGCCTGTACAAAGGGCTATGTATCCTAATAAATCGGAGAGCAGTTCTGAGCTAGATACATATGAAGTTTCCCCGGTAGCAGAAACTGTGATTAAATTCCTTGGAGAGAAGTACGGTATATATGTAGTTTTTCCAAGTAAGGATTTTAAAGATGGGCATTAAAAGAGATGCTGCTGACAAGTGGTTCAGCGATGTAGTCAGGCAAAAGGCAGGGTACATATGCCAACACTGTGCAAAGGCTGATGCCAGAATGGAGTGCGCCCACATATATGGCCGCGCCGCTAAGTCAGTCAGGTGGTCAATGGATAATGCAATATGCTTGTGCCATTACTGTCATATGCGATTCACTGCAAACCCACTAGAGTTTACCTCATGGGTATTGGATACGCATGGCGCTGGCCACCTAGAAATGCTTAGAGAGAAGTGGAATGTACTAATGCCTACAAATAAAAAGCTAAGGGCAGAGATTGCTAAACACTACCGGGACGAATTGAAAAAGATGAAAGCCGATGAAAACTATGAGCCTGTCTCATACAACTAAGGAGACTATTATGTCTACTGAAACGTTGATCAAAGAGTTGTTAACCAAGTGCTTACAGCATAACCTTACTGAGCAACAAGAAACGTTGCTTAACATTATGGACTCGGTGCTATATCACGATGCTAGCCCTGCGTTTGCGAGAGAGCAACTTGATGAACTGTGGGTAGAGATAGACGCAGAGATTGAGTTGTTATCTGTGCCGCCAGATGCTGAAGAAATAGGTTTGCTAAATCCAACATTTGATGTAGACTAGAGCCGATGATGAAATGTTTTTCCCCTATTGGCCCTGCTTTTTAGCGGGGTCTTTTTTTGATATAATCGGTAGATGAAAAAGAAGCACAAGAACCCCAAAGGTGGGCTGACACAGGCAGGACGCGATCACTTCAAACGAACTGAAGGGGCTAACCTAAAAGCGCCTGTGAAAAAAGGTACTAATCCACGCAGGGTTAGCTTTGCTGCTAGGTTTGGCGGCATGGCAGGACCACTGGAAGATTCTAAAGGTAGGCCAACTAGACTAAAGCTGGCGTTAGGCGCGTGGGGTTTTCGCAATAAAGAATCTGCTAGAAATTTTGCACAGCGCCACAAGAAAAAATCTAAGTCATTGCTTAGTTAAATACATTTATATGTACATAAAAGTGCGATAACAGTACGTTAAAACGTACATTATATGAAACATAACTGGAGGGTATTATGCCGCAAGGTCTATACGCCAACATAAATGCTAAACGCAAACGCATTAAAGCCGGGTCTGGAGAGAAGATGCGTAAGCCAGGATCTAAAGGCGCTCCTACTGCTAAGGCATTCAGAGACTCTAAGAAAACTGCTAAGAGTTTACTGAGCTAGTAGCACCATACTACCGGGGTGGTGTCTCTCATATCAACATGGACGAATGTCTTGGCTACCCCTATGCCATTGAACCCCATCGACTGCGCCGTCTTGATGATAGTGTACGCTTGATTGCCATCAGTGATTCTAATATCTGCAGCCAACCCGGTGCTATGCATTCCTGGCTTGGATTTAGCGGCCTCTATGCTGTGAGTGGGATCTCTGTATCCACTCGTTATGATGAAAGGAAATCCACACTTATGGCGTAATTCATCTATAGCCCAAAGGAAGTCATCGGACATCTCATTATTCCCGGTCTCTTGGCAGTCAAAATCAGTTCGATTGAAGTATCTCATTTACGCATCCCCATTAGTTTACTAGCACCTTTAATACCAAAGCTGGCACTGATAGCCACAAACAGTAGATACTGATACCACTCAGGCAATCCATTGAGTGCATCAAATGCTTGCTCAACTCTATGTATTACTGTCATATCATCTACTACTATTGCATAACCTACCATGAAAATAGGCACTGATAATACAATAGTCCAGAACTCATCCTTCCAACTATTGCCAGACGCATCAGCCATTTTTGTTTCCCAGTCTGCATCATTCTGAATGACATTCATTTTAGCTTCATGCTTGGCTTGCTTCTCTGCTGCTTTGTTGCTCATATAGGTTTTAGCTAAATCTGCTACTGGACCTAATAAAAGTTTTAACATTAGATGATTCTCTCTAGTACAACTGCAACTACAATAAATGGATATAGCGATATGATCATAGCTTCCGCCCGGTTGAATCTAGCAGAGCCGTCATCCAATCGCTTCTCAATATTTTTCATTCTTTCAGCGCATTCGCGTTCATGAGCCTCCAAACGCAAGATTGCCTCCTTTACAGTAGCCATGTTATTGCCTTAATAAAAAACTAATGATTAAGTAGGTGGCATAACCCATAGCTGCTATGCCTGAAATTTGCACAGTATTCCAAAACAATGCTTTGCGCCTTCTTTCTTGCGCGTACACAGTCTGCTCTCTCTGGTCTCTTATCTTACGCCTTAGAGCCGTGAGTTCGTTGTAGCCCTCTGGTCCGTACTGATACATTAGCAGGGTGCGGAGTTCTTTTTCCTGGGCTTGTATCTTTTTTTGGTGAGCATATATCTGCATTGCTTCCTGCTCAACAGATTGTGATGCAACAATTTTCTTAAATAGGGGTGGGTTTTCTGCCCTTCTCTGACATTCATTTAAATCACTTACTGCTCCGTACCAACGCCCTACCTGACTTAGTGTATCTTCAACATCACGCCCAGCTTCAACCATCCTTTTGATAGTACCAAAGGCGTTAGTGGCTATGCTAATGGCTGTGACTGGATCAATCATATCTTATGCCTTCCTGCTTATATTGAGGCAATAATAAATGCCAACAGTTCGGTGTATCGTATACCTAAGCGATAGTGATACGTTGCGTCTGATGGAGCATCTGCTTCATTATCGTAATGGTGGCCTGTTTCTACATGCTCAGGAGAGCCTTCAACAATAACATTACCTTCATCATCCAACACCTCATCAATAGCAGGATGCGTTTTATCTCCTATCCACCATTCTGATTTAATGAACATAGCGTACTTACTGTGGTCAAGCCCTTCAGCTTCAAAGGCCGCTTGCAAGTCCTGCGCTATAATTCCAAAGTGAGTACGGGCGTTGTCCCCTTTTTCCTCTACAGCGTCTTTCCATCTAAACTTCCGCAATAACCCTTTAGCCGCTACAGCAACACGTTGCTCTGCATCAGAAAGTTCTTCAATGTCCTGCTTTTCTCTTTCGTCAGATGTTTGAATTGTTCCGTTGGTAGCATATACATCATCCCATCTTGACGATGCATAACCCAAATCCATAACATTATCATTATTAAAACTAGCGTTATCTGCTTCAGCAGGGTATAGCATGCCATTGCTAATTCCTATACCATGTCCTGCGGTAGAGGAACCACCAATAAATAAAAGACCATAGTAACTACGGCATTGTGAGCCACCATAATATCCTGTAAATCGCCAATGTTGTTGCACACTAGCGGTGGTAGGAAATGTGCTGTCAACACAATAAGCAGGGCTTGAGTTATTTATGCCTAGTCTTTTACTGGTGGTAATACGAGCTAATTCTCCCGACAGACCGCCATATACCATTAAATCAGCGGAACCGCCTGAAAAACCGTAACCGGACTCAAGTCTATTAACACCATTATAGCCGCCAATACCTACCCATGTATCATTAAGACCGCCCTCGTTTATAAACCTTGCTTTCGTAGTATTGCTATTAGCATTCCATTTAATATCGCACCCATTACCTGTCATAGTTACAGCACCAGAGGAAGGAATACGCATGCGTTCTGCATTACCTACGCTAAAAAATATATCACCAGATGATTTAGTGTTTTTAATTGCCACATTTCCGCTTTCTGCATTTCCAGAGCCGTAGGCGATAATGTACGCTTGGCTTGATAAAGCATCAGTATTGAAATTTACTTTAGAAAAATTGGTTTGTGCGCTACCGCCAAAATTAGCTAAATCTATTCCTGTACCAGAACCAGTAACGTCTATGCCTGTGGATGTGGTGGCTAGTTTGGCGGCATTGTCGTGGTAAAGAGTGACTGCACCATTATTGATTGCACCCAAGTAATTTTGTGTTCCACCTGCATTTTGTAAAAATAAATTAGTGCCCTGTAACCTTAAATTACCAGTTCCTGCATCTCTTACAAAACTGTTAGAGCCATCATGGTAAATCTGTAGGTCAGAGTCAGCACCAAAGATCGCCTTGTCGCTGTCACCGAAAGACACATCAGCTGTAGTCGTCAATCCTGCAAAGGTAGGGCTGTCAGTAGTTGCTACAGATTGTCCAATACTGAACTCTGTGCCTGTTAGGGTGATACCAGTTCCTGCTGTATAGGTTGTCCCGGCGCTTGCGTCAACATATGCCTTTATAGACTGCTGCGTTGCCAGTGCAGTAGCACTATCGGATGCCATGTTATCTTCATCTAATATGTCATCTATTACTACTGCGTTAATACCATTACGTTGGATGCTATCAAAGAACACTTCACCGTTAATTTTCGCTTGCCCATCAACAGTAATTCCACCAGATCTCACCGTGAGTCGATCTATACCGCCGCTATCATAAAATATAGATGAACGAGCATTAGTAAATGCCGCTATGGCTTGGCCACTAGAGTTTTTGATATTAACATTTGCGCCTTGAACAACTAAGCCTCCAGGACCCAATTCGTTGATAAATGAACTAGAGGCATCACTGTATATCTCTAAATCAGTATTAGCACCAAACGTTGCCTTGTCGTTATCTCCAAAGGCTATGTCATTACCGCTAGTTGTATTACCAAGAGCTAGTGTTTGCGCTAGTGTTTCACTACCAGCCGTTCCTGTAATTGTAAAGTTGGGATATGTGCCAGATACAGTGGTAGTTCCTGCGCCCGTTAACGATACAGTCTGATCAGGAGAGTCATTAGTAATTGTGAAGTTAGGATATGTACCGGATGTACTAATGCCCGTTCCACCAGTTAGTGCTACAGTCTGGTCAGGTGCGGTGTTCGATATAACATTACTGCCAGATATATTAATGCCAGTCCCTGCTGTGTAGATAGTGCCAGGATGTGCATCTACATATGCTTTAATTGATTGCTGCGTAGCTAACCCGGTTGCACTATCGGATGCCATGTTATCTTCATCAAAGATTTCATCAATTATTGGACCGCCACTTCCACCGGGATCTAAGGCTGTATTTGTAGCAAGCTCATCAAAACGTAATGAGCCATAAACTCTAGCTTCATCATTAATTATGACCTTCCCATTTCCAACGCTCATCCTTGTATTTCCGGTGTTATCCTTAAATGCCGCTGACCGATTTTGGTACATTGCGAGTATTGAGTCATCCGAATCATTACGGAAAACATAATTGGGAGCTTTTAATACCATGCTACCAAGCCCTACGTTTTCTATGCGTCCAGACCCAGTACCATCAGTGTAAATTTCAAGAGCTGGCCCTACAGCGCCACTACCAAAAACTGCTTTGTCATCTGTGTCGTACACTATGTCGTTGCCGCCAGTAGTGTTTCCTTCAGCCAGTGTTTCAGCTAGTGTGAATGGTTCATTTTCAATCGGTATTCCTGCGATGGGTTCGCCAGTAACCGAGTCAAACGCCAATACTTTACCTTTGCGATCATCTTTAAGGGGCAGTTCCATTGACGGTGATGCACCAGCTATGTCATCGTCCTGAAGCCGCAGAGAGCGATTTATGGCGGTTTGCTGTTGGTTAGTTGCAAGCCACAGTCTATCGTAATCATTGTTAACTTCAGAGGCTAAGAATACGCCATTGGCTTGATAGTCCGTATCTCGGTCTAAGTCCATAGCCATAACAATAGATATGGCTGATCCGGGGGTTGGATAGATAGGATTGCCGCCACTATCTACCAGAGTGAACGTGATAGTTCCGCCTGTACCTACCCCTACATTCTGTACGGTATAGTGTACGTTTAATGTTTGTACTACACCGTCTAGATAAACAGTGACATCACCAGCCTCATTTAACTGAAACGTATAGTCGTATACATTTTGGTTATTGCCAGCAACGTAATCATTGCGTGTTGTGTTTGATGTAACTGTCATGTCGGCCTCTTATGTTTTGCCAATTATACTATTTCGTAAGTCCTTAATCGACGATTGCTTTCTCTACTTGATCAAATGCTTTATTGACTCCTACAAGGTTTTGCAATGGAATCAATCTCCTTAATGCTCGAACATCTGCTTCAGTCATAGGTTCGCTTGATGTAACTGCATTACTAGCTGCAACAGTCGTACTTAACAAACTACCAAATGTTGGGCCTAATAGACTTTCAGATACAGAGCGCGAAACAAACCTAGAAGCTGGGGCATCAACACCTAGTATTGGGCGCAACCCAAAAGAGTTACTAGATATCTTTTCAACGGTGTTGTTGATTTCACCCAAAACACCTATCACGCCTGACCTATCTATACCTTCAGCAATCCATACGCCAGGATCATCACTGACTTCTCGCCCTGCTATTTTCTGCTTCATGTAGTATGAGAACATACCCATACCTACAAGCGTCATAGCGCCACCTAATGCGTTGTGATCTTGACGTTGCAACCCAGCAATCAATACACGTTGTGTAGCGGATAAAACAAATGATCTAAACTGTCCTATGCTTTTACCTAACTCACTCGACATAAATAATGGCTTCTCTTGACCGGGTATAAGAATGACTCGGTCAGATTCTTTTCGTACAGCTGCGCCCCACATTCTTTCTAGATCAGGTTTATCCCAGTTTTTAGCATTGGTAATCCATACCCCGTCCTCAAACTTGCCATGTTTATTTACTTGCTCCCACATATCTTTAGCCGACTGCTCATCAATGCCTAGTCTAGCAAGGCGCTTATCGTACTTCCCTTTAGACAAGCCATCGAAAATAGACGTTTGCATAGTCACAGCATGAAGCTGTTTCATCCCGGCTGTCCAATAGTCGAGTAAGTTAATACGCCCGAACTTGTTTGCCCCGGCGCGCAACCCTCTCTCTATGAATGTGCCGCCTTGCGTATAGTCACCAACATCAGCAATAATCTCCGACTTACCTGTCATGAGCGCATCAGTGCCTACTCCATATCGCCTAGCCTCAGCCGCCGCTACCTTGAATGTTTTGGAATTACGCACTAATGGAGCAAGCCCTTTACTAAATGATTTAGCAAAACCTTCAGCCATAATTATTCGAGCAATATCTGGCAAACTCGATACTGTTACCCCACCCAGTAGTCGCAAGTAGTTTAGATCTCTAGCTGACCTACCGATGCGCGTCCATACATTATCTTCTTGGAATCCATATACCCCGCGGATTCTATCTCGCATCCCGGCGATATCCGTGATTACTTGTGTACGCTCCTTTTCTAGTCGCATCAATTCCTTTTCGTTATCTCCAAGGGGTTTTCTGGCTCTATCGTATACGCCGTTTATTTCTCTAATTTGCTCATCCATAGTGACACTGCCAAATCGTTTTTGCAGTTCTATGTCAGCAGCAGTTTGCTGTATATATCTAGATCCTAAAATCTCAATATCGTTTTCCACAAAATCTTCAATGAGATCATCATCTATCTGAAACACCCTACTTCTTAACGGTCCTCTCAGCGCAGTGCCTCTAACCCCTGCATTGTTAACGCCACCTGATTTTGTGCCATCACCCATTTTCCATTCGTAAGGCAACCGCCCATCAGGGCTTCCTTGTATTCTAGTAGCAATTTCAGCGGCAACAGCTTCATAGTCTTGGCGCTCAAACTCTTTGCCTTTCTTGAATTCTGCCTTGTCGATAATTTTTTGTAGCTTAATTTGCTCTGCGCCTTCAGCATCATCGATTTTTGATGCGGCATCTTTAGCGCTTTCATATAACTCTAGATCTTTTGTTTCTAGCCAATCAGATACTTTTGCTATAAATACATTATAGTTTGCGCTAATTTTGTTTTTATCCCATACCCGATTTAAGTAATTAACTGATGTTGTTATATTTACATCTTCAGGCAACAATCCCTCAGCAACCATTTCGTTTTTTAGTGGCGTGTATAATTCGTCATACCAGAATCTAGCCGATTGCTGTACTTGCGGTATATCACTCTTGCCACTTCTTATTGCTCTGGCCACAGCTTCATTAAACTGCCGATGCTTCATCTTACCGCCAGCTTTCTTATATTCTGCGAACAACTTATTATTATTTTCAATAGATGTTGCTAAACGTCCAGTTTGTATTTTGGATAAAGACTCTACAGCCTGTAATGGTGCGCTATCCACTTCTATAGGGTTTTCAGCCAACTGGTTTACGATCCTACGCACTTCAACAAAAGGGTTAGTTATGGTTCTACTAAGCGGATCAAAACCGACAAACTTAGTAAACTTAGCAATATTCTTCCCTTTGACTTCAAAGTTGCCGAACACTGCCCTAGCTGCACCAACGCTATCGCCATCAACCGGAACTGTTTGTGCATTAATAGCCGGGTTAATCCCTTCTAATAATTTAGGCTCAACATCCATGACATCAGCCATTTCATCGATTGCTTTTTTATCAATTCCGTACTTGCCAAATTGCGACACAACACCGCCAAGTATGCCACCAAAGATAGCAGACGCTCCTACATTAACAGCCGATTCGCCATACGTTCTAGTAAGTTGGGTAGAGTGCAGCGCGGCTTCTGTGATTGCGCTGTCAGCCGCAACAATAGAACCAGTAACCGCCGCATTGCTTAACACGTTCTTCCCGGCTCTGTATGTATTAGCGTATATACCGCCGATAGATAACAGCGATGTAAGATCAAGCGCACCTACAGGCAACCCCAATACAAACGATGTAGCGCCTCCTGCGGCAATAGTTTCTCTATCTTTTGTTTCTTTAGCTAGCTGTCTTCTAACTGATTCTATTTCATCCATGTTGTCAGCATATATAGCCTCATTTACAAACCCGGCATTCGCCTTTTCTTCTTCTGTAAAAAAAGAGTACGCATCAAAATCTGGATCATCTTTTGTTTCTGGCAATCCATATTCTTGAGTAAAAAACGAGCCAATACTGTTTTCTTGTCTTACTAGCGCGGCAGTAACCTCACCAATGCTAGGGTCATCAGATGTCACAACTGGAGTATATGTTTTTTTCTCCAGTGGAGTCTGGGTTTGCAGACTAGGTATAAAAGGCATATTAGTTTCCTTGCGATAGAGCTGCAGTCAATGCCGGTCCGAAATAATTAGTGAACAGAATATCTGCATCAACATCGCCTACTTTATCTTTAACTTTCGCATAACCAGCGTAAAACTTTTGTCTTTCCGTTTTATTATCTAATATCTCATCAACTTGTTTTTGCGACAGAACGTTTGGTTTAAGTACAACATCTTCAGGAATTATTCCTTTCTCTTTTTCTCTGTCAGTTTGGCCTGGACTATATGCAACACGCATTGTTGGGGTTACGCCGGGGGTATATGTAACAGCATTAGTAGCAATCAACTCATTGATATCTTCCATTTCTTGCGCTACTTTATTCTGTGTCTTTTTCGCAGACTGTATAGATGCAATATATTTATCACTGGCTTCTGTCACATAGTCTTTTACAAAATTAAAGGCATCTGCAACTTTCATACTGAACTGTACGCCCGGTGTAGACTTAATCAGCTCTTCTACATTTTCTCTAGTTACCTTGCTAGGAATTTTTGTTGCATAATCGATGCCTCGGCCTACCAAAGCAAATGGCGAGTTAGAGCTTTGTAATGTCTTTCTCATAGCCGCTTGCTGTTCTTTTGTTATTGAAGAATACTTGGCTTTATATTTACCTGTAGCTTTAGCGGTCTCAACCTGTACATCTGCTAACGCTTCTAGCAATATTGTCTCATTTTGTTTTTCTTGTGCCACTTGCTTGTCAGGCACAA
>Ga0181421_1000199_pt1 | contig 17073 bp, 9 predicted proteins | sample 44SPOviralmetaG_FD_130146 | JGI IMG/M metagenome (GOLD analysis project Ga0181421, IMG submission 130146) | Marine viral communities from the oligotrophic San Pedro Time Series (SPOT) site, San Pedro Channel, CA, USA - 44 SPOT_SRF_2013-06-19 | ecosystem: Environmental > Aquatic > Marine > Strait...
GAAGAAGTAGATGAAGATAGAGATATACGCAAGAAAAAAATTGCGTTTAAAGAAGAGGTTGCAAAAGCCAAAAACTTTTTAGAAGACACTAAGAGTAAATATTACGAGGAAATAAAATTACGTCCTGGAGTTACTCAAGAACAACAAAAAGCAATGGATTTTTTCAATCGCTATAATAAAGAAGAGCAAGATAAAAAGGTTTATGTAGAACAGTTTCACAAAACTACTGATAATTATTTTTCTAAAAATTTCGAAGGTTTCGATTTTAATATAGGAGAAAAAAGATTTAAGTACAGTATAAAAGATCCTGTTTCTACCGGTAACAACCAGAAAGATTTAACTGAATTCGTTAAGACGTTCTTAAATGAAGACGGTGATTTACAAGACCCTGGAAGTTATCATAAAGCTGTTTATACCGCTAGGAATACTGACCAAATTGCAAATCATTTCTATGAGCAAGGCCGTGCCGATGCTATAAAAGATCAAATTGCAAAATCAAAAAATATAACTACCGAGCCTCGCAAAACTGCAAGTGGCGAAGTATTTATAAATGGATTAAAAGTTAGAGCTATAAGCGGAAGCGATTCTACTAAATTGAAAGTAAAAACAAAAAAATTTAACTAATTAAAAATTAAAAAAAATGGCAAATGTTTCCCCTGCCTTTGGCCCGATTAAACCGAGTCAAAAGCAACAGGTGCTTGTTGACAATTATCTAAGTTTTACTGATGGTACTAATGATTTTGCTCAACAATACTTACCTGAAATTTATGAACAAGAAGTTGAAAGATATGGTAATAGAACCTTATCCGGCTTTTTAAGAATGGTTGGCGCTGAAATGCCAATGACTTCAGACCAAGTTGTTTGGTCAGAACAAAACAGATTACACATTGCGTACGAACCTGTTACCGTAGCTACTAATGCAACACTTACTTTTGTATTAGATGCTACTGCTGGTAAAAATTTTGTTGCTAATGTTATTTCTGCTAATGATACTTTAGTTGTTATGGATCCTGCAACGGGTCAAGAGCTAAAAGTATTTGTTGAAACAAGTACTGATACTTCAGCTACATTGGCTACTATTACAGTAAAACCCTATACTCAAGCAAACTTGCATAGTAATGGTTCTGGTGAAGTTGATTTAACTGGAAAAACTGATCTTAAAATATTTGTTTTTGGTTCTGAATTTAGAAAAGGAACTGCAGACGGTAGAGAAAGATCAATTACTCCTTCTTTTACTCAATTTAACAATTCTCCTATTATTATTAAAGATAGATATGTTGTTAACGGATCTGACGCTGCTCAGATTGGATGGGTTGAAGTTGCGACCGAAGATGGAACTTCTGGCTATTTATGGTATTTAAAAGCAGAATCTGAAACAAGATTACGTTTTGAAGACTATTTAGAAATGGCTGTAGTTGAAGGTGAATTAGTAAGTGGAGGATCTACTCTTGCAAATTACAAGGGTACTGAAGGTCTTTTTGCTGCTGTTCAATCCAGAGGTAACGTACTAAATAACTTTAGTGGTGGTGCTGCAGGTCTTACAGAATTTGATAGCGTTTTGAAAAATTTAGATACTCAAGGAGCTATTGAAGAAAACATGCTTTTTGTAAATAGATCATTAGCATTAGATATTGATGGTATGTTAGCTACTGTTTCTGACGGAGCTCAGGGTGGTACTGCATACGGATTATTTGAAAACTCTGAAGAAATGGCTTTAAACTTAGGTTTTAGTGGTTTTAGAAGAGGATCTTATGATTTTTACAAAACTGACTGGAAATACTTAAATGATGCCTCAACAAGAGGTGGTGTTGCGGTTGCTGGTATCGAAGGAGTTTTAATTCCTGCAGGTACTTCTACTGTTTATGACCAAATTTTAGGTACTAATATCCGTAGACCTTTCTTACACGTTAGGTATAGAGCTTCTCAGGCTGATGATCGAAGAATGAAATCTTGGATTACTGGTTCTGTTGGAGGTGCTTATACTTCTGCGTTAGATGCTATGGAAGTTCATTTCCTATCTGAAAGATGTTTAGTAACTCAAGGTGCAAATAATTTCGTATTATTTACTGCATCTGCTTAATATTAAGCTTAACTATTGTAGCACGGGGCGTCTTTTAGGCGCCTCTACGCTACTTTTTATTAACTTTTAAATTATATTATATCATGGCTAAAAAAGCTACTCAAAAAACTGCTAAAACAAATGCAGTTGAAACTGCTATTGCAGAGGCTCCTGTACAGGTTACAGTTCCTAAAACAAAAGAAGAATCCACAGAACCAAAGTGGAAAATGAAAAATAGAACATATTTGTTAACTGGTAAACATACTCCATTAACTTATACTTTACAGTCTAGGCATTCGCAAAGATGGCCATTATTATGGTTTGATGAAAAAGAAGGTGCGCAACTTGAATTAAGATACGCTACTAATCAAAATTCACCATTAGTAAAAGATCAAAAAGGCGAAGCAACTCTTGGTCATATTATTTTTGAAAATGGCATTTTATTTGTGCCTAAACAAAAACAAAATTTGCAAAAGTTATTATCATTATATCATCCATCAAAAGATATAAAATATTATGAATTTGATGAAGTAATTGAAGCAGAAGATGACCTAGAAGATTTAGAATTAGAAATCGATGCTTTAAATGTAGCAATGGAAATGGATGTAGATCACATGGAAGCAATATTAAGAGTAGAAGCAGGCTCCAAAGTTTCAAATATGGATTCAAAAGAAATTAAAAGAGACTTATTAATATTTGTTAAAAATAATCCAAAGCTATTTTTAAATTTAGCTAATGATGAAAATGTAGAATTAAGAAATTTTGCAATTAAAGCAGTTGAAGCGGGGATTATAAGTTTATCTCCGGATCAATCTAGTATGCATTGGACATCAAATAATAAAAAATTAATGGTTGTTCCATTTGAAGAAAATCCTTTTTCAGCCTTTGCATCGTATTTAAAAACAGACGAAGGAGTTGAAGTGTATAAATCAATAGAGAAAAAACTTTATTAATGCGTAATATTGATATTAAGGTTACCGAGTATTTTATTCGGTAGCCTGGTATCATTTTAAAAAAAAATAAAAATGGCGGTTAGCGTAAACACTGTATATCAAACGGTTCTATACATATTAAACAAAGAGCAGCGAGGTTATATCCCGCCAGCTGAGTTTAATAGTATTGGTACTCAAGTACAATTACAAATATTTGAAAAATATTTTGATGATTTAAATCAACAATTACGAGTACCGCAGACTGATATGGCTTACGCTGATAGAGTAGAAAATATAGACGAAAAAATATCTATATTTAAAACTTTTGGTAATGCAACATATGACAGTACTTCTGTACCTACTCAACCTTTTTTTACATTACCTGCAACAGATATTTATGGTAATTCTGTTTCATTTTACAGATTAGGTGAAGTAGTTTATAATGATGTAGTAACTGTTCAAAGGCTACAGCGAAGTGATTTTTATAGTATTCAAAAATCTAAAATGACTAAAGCTTCAGAAACTTTCCCAGCCTATCTTTACGAAAATGATAAATTATTTATTGAGCCTTCTACTATAATATCTAAAATAGTAGTAGATTATCTAAGGAAACCTAATGACATATCTTGGGCATTTACCGTAGGCGGATTAGGGCAATACATTTATGACTCTAGTACTTCAATACAATTTGAATTGCATGAATCAGAACAAACAGAAATTATTTTAAAAATACTACAATATTCGGGCATAATAATTAGAGACCCACAAATAGTTCAAGCTGCAACACAGCAAATAATGAAAGAAGAAGTAAATCAAAAAACTTAATAAATTATGGCACAACCAGACGGCGGTTTAATACAAGAGACAAATGCGCAATATTATGCTGGTTCTCAAACATTTATAGCAACAGCAACTCAAAAAAATTTTACTACTACTTTTAATACAGAGTTAATTTTTGGGTCTGCTAATACGCTTAGTCCTGATTATGCTAAAAATAATTTTAAAATTTATACTAGTGCTACAGGAGAAGGAAGTACCTATAATGAATTGACTATAGATTATACAGTTTCTGGTAACACTATTACATTGCCTGCAACTTTACCTGCAGGAACTTACGTTACAGTACAGCTAAAAAGACTAGATGGTGGGCATTATGGAAGCGGAGATGCTTATGGTAATACAGTTGAAGAAAATTATGGAAGTTATGCATATATAAAAGTTTCAGATTTAGTTACAAATTTTACAGTAGCTTATGTAGGGCCTGGTAAATTAATACCAAACGTTAAAAGAACTGATATAATATTCCACGCTAAGCGAGCTTTACAAGAATTAAGTTATGACACTTTAAACGCTATAAAGTCTCAAGAAGTTGAAATACCACCAGGGCTATCTATTCCTTTGCCTCAAGATTATGTAAATTACGTAAATTTATCATGGGTGGATCAACTAGGTGTTAAGCATGTAATATACCCTACTACGCTTACTTCAAATCCTACAGAAATTTTACCACAAGACTATACTGGACAACCCGTTCAAGATGATTTTGATAATAATATTACAGCAACTTCTATTATAGAAAAACGATGGGATAAAGCTAACGATAGATTAATAACGGGCGCGTTTCAAGGTATGGAAAGAGATGAATCAATTTATTATGATTATCAATTTCCTGATGCATTGCTAGGCAGAAGATATGGAATGGAACCTGAAATATCTCAAACTAATGGTTGGTTTACTGTAAATCAAAGAGAAAATAGTATATCATTTTCAAGTAATTTAAATAAAGCACTTATAATATTTGAATATATATCGGATGGGCTTGGGTACGATCAAAACATGAGGGTGCCTAAAATGGCGGAAGCTGCGGTATATGCACACATTAACCATGCTATCTTATCTTCAAAAATAAATACTCCCGAGTACATTGTAAACAGGTACAAAAAAGAAAAATTTGCAGAAACAAGAAATGCTAAAATAAGACTTTCAAATATTAAACCAAAAGAATTTGTACAAGTAATGCGAGGTAAATCTAAATGGCTTAAAAATTAAATAAATGGCTGAAGTTAAAAATGCGTTTATAAAGTCTAAAATGAATCAAGATCTTGATGATAGATTAATACCATCAGGAGAATATCGAGAAGGCTTTAATATACAAGTAAGTAAATCACAAGGACCTGATGTAGGAGCTTTAGAAAACGTTTTAGGCAATCAAAAATTAGTAGATTTTGAATCTTTAACTGTGCCTGGAATACAAATAATAGGGCAATTTACTAATCCTAGTACTAACCGTATTTATTTTTTTTTAACAACATATGAAGATACAAATTTTTTAACAAACCCAACGTATGACGCATCGCAGTCTAATTATATTTACGAGTATAATGTTTTAGCAACAACTTCATCTCCACCGGTAAAACTAGCAGAGGGGGCTTTTTTAAATTTTTCTACAACAAATCCTATTTATGGGGTAAATATGATTGAAAATTTATTGTTTTTTACAGACAATAGAAATCAACCTAGGAGAATAGATGTAAATAGACGCAGCGCTTCAGGCGGGCCTTTTTATACAAGTGAAGATTTAATAACTGTAGCTCAATACGCTCCATTTGATCCTATATTAATATATAAAAATAGTACAATAACAGATGCCGCTAATGCTCCTGAAACAACTATGTACGATGTAGTAAGTGAATACTTGCCTAACGGGACAACGGATAATCCTTATTATATACAAAGCTACGCAGGAGATCCTGATTATTTAGAAAATAAATTTATTAGATTTAGCTATAGATTTAAATTCAATAGTGGCGAGTATTCTCTTTTGGCTCCTTTTACCCAAGCCCTTTTTATACCTCAGCAAGACGGTTATTTTTTAACAGGCGATGAAGAAAGCACATATAGGAGCACTATAGTGCAATTTATGGAAAACAAGGTAAATAGAATTTTATTACAAATCCCTATACCTTCAAGTAATGGAGCAGATTTCATAACAAATTTTAATATAGAAGAAATTGATATTATATTTAAAGAGTCTGATGCCCAAGCTTTGTATGTAGTAGATACTATTGATAGCACAACTATTGAAAAAGTTCTTACTAATACTGTAGAATATGATTATCAATCTAAAAAGCCTTTCAAAACATTGCCTTCAGGAGATTTAATTAGAGTATTTGATAAAGTACCTGTAAAAGCTTTATCACAAGAAATAACTGGTAATCGAGTTGTATATGGTAATTATCAAGATAAACATACTCCTCCTGCTTCATTAAGCTATAATGTAGGTATATCCGCTAAAGATAATTTTGATGATACAGACAGTCCAGATATTGGGACAGTAACAAATACTACAAGTATTATTGAATACCCAAACCATACATTAAAACAAAATAGAAATTATCAAGTTGGCGTTATTTTATCAGATAGATATGGACGATCTTCTACAGTAATTTTATCAACCACAAGTGACGGGGAGGATGTTGATTCCGTATTATTTGGTGCTTCAACTGTATATAATCCTTATAGATTAGGAACGCGGGATAATGGACCGTCTGATACAGAAGAAGCGGTTGTTTCTTGGCCGGGCGATGCTTTAAAAGTAAGATTTGATGAACCTATAGAATCATCAAAAAACCCGGTATTAGGTACTCCAGGGCTTTATAATGGAGATTCTACAAGCTCAAGTTATAATCCTTTAGGCTGGTATTCTTATAAAATTGTTGTAAAACAATTAGAGCAAGAATATTATAATGTTTACCTGCCCGGTATATTAAATGGTTATCCTTCAGCGCCTGCAACACCACCCGATCCACAAAATACAACTGCTTTTATTACATTAATTAATGATAATATAAATAAAGTTCCTAGAGATTTAAGTGAAGTAGGACCTGAACAAAAACAATATAGGAGTAGTGTACAATTATATGGACGCGTTACACCTAATAGTGCAACCTCTCCAACATTTAACCAACAATATTATCCTGGTCAGCAAAATAGCACAGCAATAAGTATTTTACCCTCGTCAGATACTGTAAATACTATTGCCGAAGAAGGGAATATTTTAGATCCATCTACTTATACAAGTTTAGTAGATTTATATCAAACGGAATCTAACCCTTATATAGGAAGAATTACACAGGGTAATACATCTAATCCAATTGGGTCTTTACCAGTTTCTTCTGGAAGTTATAATTTTTTATTAGGTGTTTATGAAACCGATCCTGTAGTTTCACGATTAGAAATATTTTGGGAAACATCTACAACAGGATTAATTTCAGATTTAAACCAAGCTATTGCAACGGGAACTTCATCTGTAGGCGGCTTAATATATTTTGATTGGAGTCTAGCTGAATCACAGGCAATTACATCTAGTTTATCAAATAATGCGGGCATAGCGGGCAGGTTTGCTCCTGCTGAAGATACTGTAAATGGGCTACAACCTTTAGAAACAAGTGATTTGGTAATGAGCGTTATTGATATTAGCGGTAACACAATAAGCAAATTTGTATTAGAAAAAATACCTAAAACTTCAGGATCAACATATGACCCATTAGTACCTGATACATTTGATTCTTACAGAATACAAACTAATTCATTTTTTTATTTTGGACCAGACGCTAATGTAAACGAAGTGTTTTATTTTACTTTTGTAAACAATGATACAGGCCAAGAAGCTGCACAAACTATTCAATCATTAGCTAACACTGCTCCTACAATTACAAACGGAGCATCAATTAGTGTTGACGGAGATGATACAGGAATTATTTTTACTTATACAGCAACAAACGGATCTGCTGATCCTAGTCAAAATACATTAAATCTTACATGGAGTATGACTGGAAACCCTCCAGAATTAACTTTAGATGCAGCAACAGGTGAATTAAGCTTAAGTGATACGATAGCAGGCAAACAAACATTAACTATATCAGTTCAGGATGCCGGAGGATTAACTGATACTATTACAAGCGAATTAGTTTCTGGAGAAATCCCTATAAATGCAGGATTTGGCACGGGAACAAAAATAATGTCTAATCAGGGTGGAGCTTCAGGTGCTTTTTATTGGACTCAAGATAATTCTACAGCTGCTACAGCAACACCATTACCCGGTACAACAGGTGGTACTGTAGACATTAGAGCACCTTATAGCGGACTATCTTTAACCGGCACTGATGTTTCAACAGTTACAATAAATGCGCCAGATTGTCCGAATACAACTTTTTCTAATTTTAATGAAGATTCTGCTGGTTCATATAATAATACAGGCAGTTTAACACAAGGAACAGCTTTTGTTGCAATTGAAGCAGAGGGGTTTCAATATTCTTATTTTAATGGTCAATACAGAGATACGTATCCTTTTGTTATGTATCCTGTTTATTTACAATATAGAGACCCTTCTGGAGCGGGATATCCTAATAATTGGATTCAAGCTACAGATATTGAAGGAAAAGATATTAGATTTGGAGGTACTCAAAATAATTGGCCACAATTAGTAACAAAACCTGTGAGTGATTTAAGAGGCACAGGGGTATTAGATAATGATGAGCAAGCTAGAGATTTTGAAAGTTTTCAAGTAAACGCTTTTCCAACTGCTCAAACTAATATTAATTTAAAAGACTGTTTACAAGCATCGGTTGAATCTAAACAAACAGCTACAGCTACAGGAATACAAGTTACGGCTAGAAAAGTTTTTGCTATCGGCCAAAGCCAACAAGAATCATATACATCACCCCCTGCTAAATATGGAGATTATAGACTTGTTGTAAGATACCCATGGGGAGAAGATAAAGCAGAGCTAGAAGGGAATCAAACAGTAGTAGGTTATGGATCTGGGCAATGTCCTGTTTCCCCCTACAAAAATGGAGAACAGTCAGATAATTTTAGATGTATTTTAAAATTTGGAGATTTTTATTATCCATATTTATACAAAAGCACTGTTTCTATACCTACTTCTTATAGTTATCAAGTTTCCTCAAGCCCGCAAACAAGCGCAATAATAGCTACAACAAAATCTACAGATAAAAATCTTTTTGCTAGAGAGTGGGCATGTAAATATGTAAGTCAATTTTACTTAGACGCTGATTTAACTCAGCCATGGGGCCCCGGTTCTGCAGGATTTAATGGATCTGGTTGGTATGGATTTCGGCCTGTTGGGGCGGATACAGATATTAATGTAAAATATGGAACTGACAATTCGTTTCCAAGATTGGGCACGGGAAATCAAACATTTTATCCTCAGGATAATCAAGATAGAAAATGGTCTGTTTATTTAGGAGCAGATGGTATTAAAAGTTTAGGGGGACAATCAGATGTATTTACTGTTCAGGCTGCTATAGCTCCAAGCACACCCTCAGAGCCGTAATTTAGCTGATAAATAAGTAATAATAAAAAATATGGCAGCAATAATTGAAGTTAAATATTTCAATAGTTTTACATTAAAAAAAGTATTAGATGACAGCAGTAATCCTGTATGGAATGGATCTCGGGGTATACCACTAGCAATTGGCGGCTATAACCAAGGGCAAGCATCTAGTACTGAATCTATAGAAAATAAAAATTGGGTTATTGAAGAGGCTAGAATTAGAGGAGGATATAATAATACTTCTGCTGGGTATGGTGCAAAAGCTTATTTAGTCGAAGAAGAACCAAACGCATCTATAAGATTTAATTCTTTAATATATTCAGGTATATTTAATTCTACTACAGGCGTAAACAATACAAATGTTTTTTCTGTTGGTGAAGAAATTACTCGTAGTTTAGATCCTGCGCAAGGGTCTATACAAAAATTATATGCTGAAGACACCAATCTTATAATATTTCAAGAAAACAAAGTAAGCAATGCACTTATAGATAAAGACGCAATTTATACTGCAGAAGGCGCTGGTCTTACTACAACTGGAAAAGTTGTAATAGGGCCTGTTAGAGCATACGGTGGTAACTTTGGTATTAGTAGAAATCCAGAAAGTTTTGCAGTATATGGTTATAGAAAATATTTTACTGATAAAGATAGAAATGCTGTATTAAGATTATCCGCTGACGGATTAACCGAAATTTCTAATTATGGTATGATAGACTTTTTTAGAGATGAATTTGCTACTCTTGACGCTAACCAAAAATTTGGCAAGGCAACAGGAATGTGGGATATTTTTACTAAACAATATGTTCTTTCTTTACAGCCTACTAATGGAGATAATTATAAAACATTATCTTTTGATGAATCAATAAACGGGTGGACTAGTTTTTATAGCTATAAGCCTGCGGTGGGAATGAGTTTAAAAAATCAATTTTATACAGTTGATAATGGAACTTCTACAAATAAAAATGCGGCACTTTATAAACATTATAGCTTGTCTGCTAATAGAGCTGAGTTTTATGGTACTACTTATGATGCGTCTATAAAATTTGTATTTAACCCTTCGCCTAGCATGTCCAAAGTATTTAAAACTATAAACTACGAAGGTAGCAACGGGTGGGAAGTAGATTCATATGTGTCAGATTTTACCGGCATAGGATCTGTAAATACTGGAGGTGAATTTACTAATTTTAGTAATACTAATACTCAAGATACTATAAATTCTATATATAGCTATAACCAGGGCGCTTACGATAATTTTGGTAATCAATTTCCGTCAGAGTTAACCCCGCCTGTCAATAGAGCTGGGTTTAATAGAAAAGAAAATAAATACTACGCAAATTTAGTAAATAACTCAGCCGCCGCGCCAGGTGAAATTATATTTGGTAAAAGCTTAAGTGGTATTAAGGGACACTATGTAACAGTAACTATGACCACAGACTCAGTTACTGATTATGGTAAAGCTAAAGAATTGTTTGCGGCATCATCTGAATATGTGGAGTCTAGTTATTAAGTATTTATTATCTTTATATAATTAAATTTTATTTATGAGTGAATTAAAATTAAGAGTTTTAACCGAAAATGATTGGAAAACTCTTTGTAAATGGTGGGATACATGGCCTGATTGGGTAAATCCACCTAAATCTTTTTTGCCAGATAACGGCACGGGAGGGTTTATGGTAGAAAAAAATAACATTTTAATATGCGCTGGATTTATTTATTTAACTAATTCAGATGCTGTTTTATTAGAATGGATAGTATCAAATCCAGAATACAGACAAAAAGATCGTAAAAAAGCAATTGAGCTTCTTATTACAGGAGCTGAAGACGCTTGTAAAGAATTAGGAAAAGTACATATGTTCAGTATTGGCAGAAATAAACATTTAATAGAAACACACAAGAAATTAGGGTGGACAGTAGATCCAACCCCATCTCATGAAATTGTAAAAAATATATAAATATGGCAGCAGTAACAGCAATAGTTGGAGGAGCAGTAGCAGCAGCGGGAGCAATTGGAGGAGCAATATCAGGCACCCAAGCAGCTAAAAGAGCAGGGCGAAGAGCAGCAAGAGAAGAGGCATCTTTAGAAAAAGAATTAAAGGCCGTAGAAAGAAATAGGACACCTGTAATAAATCCCTACGCAAATGTTAAAGACCTGTCGGATAAAATACAAAATTTAAGTGGACAATTAAATAATCCTTACGACAATTTAGGTGTAGCAACTCAGGCAGCTAAAATGCAAGCTGAACAAAGTGATATTGCTTTAGCCAATACATTAGATACTTTAGCCGCTACAGGGGCAAGTGCAGGTGGGGCTACTGCTTTAGCACAAGCGGCATTAGCCAGCAAAAGGGGTGTTGCTGCAAGTATAGAATCCCAAGAAGCGTCTAATGAAAAGTTAAGAGCTCAAGGCGATGCCGATTTGCAAAGCCAAAAATTAGCTGAAGAGCAAAGAGTACAAACAGCATTGTATGCTGAGGCTGGAAGAATGCAAGAAGTTGATGTGGCTGGTCAAAAATTTGTATATGACGAAAAAGAAAAAAGAACAAAACAGCAATTAAATAGATTGCAAGACCAAGTTGATTCTGCTGGAAAAGAAAAACAAGATGCATATAATAGAAAAGCAGAAGCAATTTCAGGAGGCATTAAAGGAGCGGCCGGCGGTATATCTAGTATTTTTTCAGATAGAAAATTAAAGAAAAATATTAAATTAATTGGTAAATCTAAAAAAGGCTTAAATATATATGCTTTTGAATATATAAATAAAGCTTTTGGAAATGGAATTTATCAAGGTGTAATGGCAGATGAAATGCTACAAAAAGTTATTATAAAACATCCTAATGGATATAATATGGTAAATTACTCTATGATTGATGTAGACTTTAAAAAAATATAAATAATGAGCACATATGAAAATCCAGCCGATCCTGTATTAGATACAAGAGCTACCACTTGGTCAAACATGGGTAAAGAAATAAGCGAAATTGTAACTAAAACTTTATCTAAAAGATCTGAGGTAAAATATGCAGCTTTAAAAGCTCAACAAAAAGCCGATAGAGAATATGGCGAACGAGTTTTAAAAGCAAAACAAGAAGGATTTGGTAAACTTAATGAAGTTAATGCAACCGCGGGGGAAAGAAATTTATACATGGGGGTTATCGACGCGATGACTACATCTACGGAAGCTTTCAGAACTGCTAAAACTAAAGAAGAAAGATCTCAGGCTTCAGCTGAAATGCAAAGATATAATTATCAAATGGCTCAAATATTAGATTTTGCTAAATCAAAAGTTCCATTTAGAGATAAGTTTTTAAATAATAATGATCCAACCGACAGGAACGGGGAAGGGCAATGGGCTATTGAAGGTATTGAAAAATACGGAGATTGGATTAATTATGGGCAAAATTGGGCTGCTAATACTGTGCCACATAATTTAAGTATTAATGAAGCAGGCGAATTAATGCTAAATATAGCTAATCCTGATAACATTGAAGAATACAAATCTTTTTCGGCTGTAGATTTTTTAGGCACTGAACCTAATAGAATACCTAAAGTAAGTGAACAGATTCAAAAAAGATTAAAAGAAAGAGGTGTTTTAAATGCTAAATTGCCCGGTAAATTAAGTGATGAATATAATGAAATGTCTGAAGATACAAGGGACGCTATTATTATAGAACAAATTTTAGAGCCATACGCTGAATCAATACAATCAGATACAGATGCTACTCAGGCAATTTGGTTAAATTTGTTGGGAGGAGAAGAGCCATTAGAATATGCTACGCCTGAAGAAGGAAGATTTATGATACAAGGAAGCACTTTATCTCAAGAGTCTTTTACTGAATTTAATAAAAGATTATTAGATTATTCAAAACAATTTGTTCCCCCAAGTCATGCAATACCTATGCCGGACCCTGAAGAAACAGATGCAACACCTAATGAGCTTGCTACACAATATTACGAAACTTATACAAAAGATTTAAGTAACGCGTGGAAATCGCATACAGGTCAAGATGCTGTTTTTGATGAAGAAAAAAATATAATGTATGTATATCCTGAGAGTACCAAAATTGATCCGGATACAGGCGAGCAATCAACATATAAAAATCAATCTCCAGAGGTAATAGATTTTTCTAAACCGGGTGAATATGCTAGATTTATAATAGCGCTAATGAAAAATGCTGATCACCTTCAAAAGACAGCTAATGACGACGCAAGATTTTTAGTAGAGCAAATGGCAGCACAAGATGAAAAAAAATATACTCAGCAAGCTCAAGACCCTAAATTTATGGGATTATATAAAGGTCAAAAATTTAATTAATTATGGCAAAATATAAATTTAACGATTCTGATTTTACAGAAGAAGAATTAAAAAAAATAGCTGAATCTAAAGGTTATACACTTGATGAGCTATTTGAAAAAAATCCAGAAATAAATAAAATCGACCCTGATCCTGAAGATGAGGGAAAGACACCCCCTTCACAGGAGATAACGAGTGCAACTGTGAAGGAAAGTATAGCGCTCGAACCTACCGTTACGGATTCCAAGCCGGTAACTATTTCATCGGATTTACCAGAAGTTAAAACCGGCACCGTTGCAGATACAGAATATACTGCGCCTACTATAACTTCAGAAGAATCTGAAAAAATTATTGATGATTTTAATAAAGTTAGCAATGTTGATGCTGAATTTGAAAATAAAAAAGCTACTGCAGAAAAAATAAATAGATTTAAAAAAGATCAATTTAAAACGGCAGAAAAAGAAGAATACAATTTATATAAACAAACAGGAGAAATTCAACCTGTTGTATTAGAAAAATCTGATATAGACCAAAAAATATCTAATAATAGAAGAGATTTTATGGAAGATATTGCACAAGATAAACGTGTGCAATTACTTAATCAAGAAGTACAACTTAGAGATTCTTTAACTAATGCTACTGATGAATTAAAACTTAAAATTAATGATAATGTAAATGCTATTAACAATATTTTTCTTCAATATGAAGAAAGTATTAAACAAAATGTTCCTTATTCTGTAGACGAATATAATATAGCTAAGCAAAAGTCTCAAGAATTAATGAAATCTACTAAGCAAATGGAAAGTGATTTGCTAAAAGATTATGCTATTTTAAATAAAAAAAATGAGTTTATAGATTCTTTTAAAAGATCTTATGGTAATATAGATCAGCTGGAAAATGTTTTAAAAACAACAGCCACTGATATGGCTTTAGGCTTAGCCGTGCCTTTAGACATGCTTAAATCCGAGGAAGGAAAAGAAAAATCTTATACTAAAGACTTATTAAATTATCGTCAAAAACTTCAGAAAGAATCTGCCGAAGGCTTACCAAAAGCTATTCCAGTAGAAAGCATTTCAAGTTTTAAAGATCTTGTAAACTGGGGATCAGATAGTTTTGTAAACTTTGTGCCAAGCGGCGTTATGGCATTTACTGGTCCTGCCGCTCCTTATTTGTTTGGAGCATCCGGTTTCGGAAGCCGAATAGCTCAATTTGAATTAGAATCTTTAGAAGCTAAAAATCAACTTCCTAAATTACAAGAATTATATAGTAAATCAGATAACCCATTAGAAAAAGCGGAAATACAAAAAGAAATTGATAAATATAATAAAGCTTTAAATGTAAGTGATTTAAAAAAGCTTGCTGTTAGTGGAATATATGGAGTGGCTGAAGTAGGAACTGAAATGTTAACCACAGTAAGATTAGTAAAAGATTTAAAATCGGCTAATACGTTGTTTTATAAAGAAGGCTTTGCACCAGCTTTTAAACAAGCAATCAAAGATATCCCTTTAGGTGGCGCCTTAGAGGGCGGAGGTGAAGGTCTAAATAATATTATTGGAAATGTAGCTGATATAACTATATTAAAAGAAGATAAGAATGCATTTGACGGAGTTACAGAATCAGCTGCTCAGGGATTTTTTATTGGTAACGGTTTTAAAGTAGCTAATGCTGGAAGTTTAGCTAAAGCTTATGCCTACGATATTATTACAGATAAACAAAATAAGCAAGAAATTGAAAGTATATTAAAAGAAATAAATAATCTTTCAAGTGCTTTCACAGAAAATACTGATATAAACACTAAGGCTGAAGCTGCTCGTGTTATAAGATCTAAAATTAAAGAAATTGGATTAAATCAAGATTTTACAGCTTCTGAATTTTTAAAGCTTTCTGAGGCTGATCAAAAAGCTGTTTTTGAAGCTGATAGGCAATCTAAAAAAGTAAATGAAAGATGGAAAAAAATAGCTAATTCTAATTTAGACGAAACTAGTAAAGATTTAATTAGAAAAGATCTTGAATCAGAATTTAATAGCTATCAAGATAAAAAAATATCTTTACTCAGAAAATCTAATGTAAACACAGAATTACAACAGCCCAAAGGATTACAAGAAGGGGATTTTTATAGAGGATATAAAATACATCAAGTTAATGACGCATCTGTAAAAAGAAATAATTCTTTAAATAAGCTTGCAAATAAAGTTGTTAATGTTTTAAGCAATGAAGCTGAAACAATAGGTGATTTTATTAATTCAGATGAAACATTACTAACTTTAAATGACGGTAGTGTAATTACAAAAGAAGAAGCACGACAAATTAATAAAATTTGGGAAAGTGGTGCTGATGGAGGATTTGACCCTAATAGCAAAAATCAATATACTATTATTGAAAGAGCTGCAGTAAATAATCCGTCTACGGCTTTGCATGAATATTTCCATGCTATGGCCGCTGAAAAAGGCTTTACAGAAGAACAATATAATAAAATAAAAGATGATTATATAAAGCTGTTAAAAGTTAAAAAACAAAATGGAGAATTAACAGAAAAACAATATAATGAAATTTTTAGCAGACTTTCTTTATATGATGGAACTACAGCACAAGCGGAAGAATTAATTAACTTAACAGCTGATGCGGTAAACTTACAAATAATTAAAGAAACAGATTTTAATTTTTTACAAAGATTTGCTAATAATGTTAAATCTATAGTAGGTTCTATAATAGGTAAAGATGAGGCTAATAATTTTAATATTAATACAGCAGAAGACGCCTGGAATATGGTGCAAACTTTTTCTAAAGATGTATTAAGTTCCGCTCCTCAAAAGCAAATTATAGGTACCCAACCTGAAGAAGAAGATCAAGCAGTTAAACAAGCTGAAACAATAATTAAAGAATCAAGATCTGAAGAGGCATCTAATAAAGTTCAAGAGCTATATGAACAAAAAGGTGTTAATGCGGCTGTGGAAATAATAGAACAGTTTAAACCTATAACTAATAGAATAGTAGAGCAACGTAAAAATGCACCTGGGTTTGATAAACAATTGCTTACTGATGAAATTGAAACAGGAGTTGACGGTATACTTGATTTAATACAAGATTATGATCCTACAACCAATGTTCCTTTAGCCGCATATATTAATAAATATTTACCTTTAAGAGCTATCGCAGCATCTCGTAGGGTATTAGACGAAGAATTTACAACTGATATTACCGAGTCTGCTCAAGTAGCTGCTGAAGCTGCGCCAGAAACAGAAGTTGAAGCTACATCTACTAAAGCTAAAAAGCAAGTTAAAAAAGAAACACTTAGCAAAGAAAATCAACAAGCGCTTAAGGATGTTATTGCAGATTTAGAATTAACAGAAGATCAACTTACGTTCAAAGCATTACCTAATGCGGCGGTAGAAGTATTTGCAGAACAAATTGGTATACCTGCTAAAAAATTTAAAGTAGC
>Ga0181421_1000200_pt1 | contig 17040 bp, 21 predicted proteins | sample 44SPOviralmetaG_FD_130146 | JGI IMG/M metagenome (GOLD analysis project Ga0181421, IMG submission 130146) | Marine viral communities from the oligotrophic San Pedro Time Series (SPOT) site, San Pedro Channel, CA, USA - 44 SPOT_SRF_2013-06-19 | ecosystem: Environmental > Aquatic > Marine > Strait...
CCCTATAAGTAGAGCATTGTTTTTGGTTTTTCTTGAAAGAATTTCGCACACTCTTTCAATTTCATAATCTTTTCCTATAATTTTTCCTATCTTTCCTTCGGTAGAAAGCCTGTTTAAATTTACTGAAAAAGATTCTAATGTACTTTCTTTGTTGTTTTGAGGAGCAACATGCGGGCGAGTTGTTTTATTACTAACTGCCGTCTGAGGGAAATTGAGATCGCTACTTTTTATTAAAAGAATAAATGTTTTAACTAAATTTTGAACATCAACATCGTAAGCTTTAAAAAAGCTATGCAATGCTCCATCAAAAGAATTTAAAAATATAAAAAAGAAATGCTCTATACCAACATAGTCATCATTGATTTCTTGAGAAAATTCATGAGCCTTAGAAAGAACAATAGCAAAATCTTCTGAAAATTTAGCTTGCTCGTCATTGTCTTCATTCTTTTTTAAGCCACAAAAAGTAGTGACAAATGCCTTGACTTCATCAGCAGTAAACCCAAAGCTAGCAAGGAAATCATCAACTAAAGCATCTCCTGAATTTAATATAACCAATAGTAAGTGAGCAGGCTCTACTTCTTCGTCGTTCAAGGATGTCGCAAAAGACTTAGCTTGTGAGATCATCTGCTGAGCTTTTGGAGTAAAATTTGGTGATAGATCCATTCCCATAATGTACACTTATACCTTTAAATCTTTTAAATTCATATATATCATTTCATCAACTATCTTCATGTTATTTACAAAAATAGCATCACCTTCCCTAGTTTTTTCACCATATAAAGTGATAATGTTTCCTTCCTTGGGTATAGTGTGGTTCTCGATATAGTTGCTGCATTTTTTTTCTCTAGCTGTATCGCAAAGTATAGCGTTAACCATACCAAATTCGTCTTCTAGTTCTAATTTGATGTACATATTACCATTCCTAGACTTATCTTTTTTTGCGAATGAAACAGAAAATATATACTTAGAGGACTCTCTAGGCTCAAGGGATTTAAAGTAAATAGAATTGCGAGGTTTATCTTTTGCATGGTCAAATACCTTAGCTAGTTCTGCTGAATAGCTGAAGCCTAATAACTGTTTTTCGAAATACCAATTAGCAAATTTTTGACTCTTACTATTTTTATAGTAAATCTTTTTATAAGGATCGTACTTCTTTTTTAGTGTTTGATATCTTGACTCTTTTATTAATGGCCTACCATCATCACCAACTACTTTAAATTCAGAATCAGTTACTCTTTTGAATATAGCAAATAAATCAACATTGTCTGCTTCCGATATAGCAATGAAGTTTCTTTTTTCTCTGTCCGTCAGAATGTTGAACAATTGAGCTTCTAATACGAGCTTAGATCTGTCTTCTGTGGGATCATCAGTTAATGCACCCGCCTGAATTAATGCAGATAAAACACCAATGTTCAATCCCGCAGATTTAGCCGCCAAGAATAAATCAAACTTAGTTTTATTTTCCTCATCACGAAACTTGCGTAGAGAATTTAAAGACTTCTCACTAATACCTTTGATGCTACTCAACCCATATCTTATGTTGTCGCCTTCAATACTGAAATCCATCTTAGATTTTAATATACTTGGCGGCAATAATTTAATCCCAAAAAATGGAAGCTCTTGGCTGATCCTTGCGACTTCAGCCTGAGGTGTTGGCTCAAACTTGGTCATTTTTAATAAAGACAAAAAGAACTCTTTTGGGTAATTAAACTTGAGATAAGTAGTCCATGCAGCAAGAGTGCTGTATGCTATTGAGTGGCTTTTATTGAACGAGTAATTGGCGCTATCCTCAGCAACACGCCATAATATATCTGCAGCTTCGATAGGCAATCTGTTTTCAATAATCTTTGATTCAATCTTCGCCTTCCAAGCTGGCATCTGATCAACCTTTTTCTTGCCAACAATACGTCGAAGTTGTTCAGCTTCGTCAAGGGTAAAGCCAACCTGCACAGCCATTTTCATTAACTGTTCTTGATATAAAGGTATGCCACCTGTGTACGATAAAACATCATCGTACAGTTCATGCTGACTTTGAAATTCTCCCGTTCTAACATAATCAGAATATTGATCTGTAAAGTCTAATGCTCCTGGTCTAGCTATTGCAACTACAGCACTAAGCTGTTCTAGGTTTTCTGGCTTAATCTTTTTGCAAACGCTAAAATTAGTATGGGCCTCAATCTGAAATAAACCATGAGCATGCTCAAGTTCTTGCAGTGGTAGATAAGTTTTTTTATCGTCTAGAGGAATAGTAAGAGGATCTATGTCAAGACTATTGCATGCATCATAAACGACACTAAGAGTTCTTAATCCTAGGATATCGAACTTTACCATAAGTTCAGCAACCCAATTCATATCATAGGCTGTAACTAATGCACCTTCGTTTGTTGACTGCAATGGAGACAAGTTTGAAATTTCGTCATGCGAGATAGCTATTCCAGATGGGTGGACTCCACTATTTTTATTTAAATTCTCTAGCTTCTTTGCAATTCTAACAACTTCTTCATTGCTGACAACCCACTCTTGAAGCTTATCAACCTCATCTATTGAGTCTGATATAGACGCAACCTTACCAAAGTTCTTTGGAATTAGTGCTGTTATGGCATTGATATCCGACTCTGTATATCCGCCTACAATTTTACCACACTCTCGAATGCAAAGCTTGCTACTTAAAGTATTTAATGTTAAAATTTTAGCTGTTCTGCCTGGGTATTTTGATTCGATATAATCAATAACTTTATATCGATGTTCATATGCAATATCGTTATCAACATCAGCAAGCAAACTACCATCTAAATATGTAACTCCATCTTTCTCGATTTTTTTAGCTCTACTCTTGCTGACAAATCTCTCAAAAAATAAATCATACTTGATAGGATCAATCTTTGTAACATCAATTAAATAAAGAACTAAGCATCCCGCAGCACTACCACGACCTGGGCCTGTTGGTATTTCATTTTCGTGGCAAAAATTAAGAATATCCCAATTTAATAAAATATAATCTATAAAGCCTAACTCTTTTAGTATCGAAAGCTCTTCTTTTGCTCTATCATAATACTCTTGTGCGTTTTTTTGCTTATCAATACCTTTTGATTTAACACCGGCTAAACAAAGTTTTCTCAGGAAATCATAATTTGATATACCGCTATCAGCATTTATAGATTTATACTGCTTATCAGTGATTTCAATCTTTGGTAGTCGAACGCCTGGGGGTATGCAATCTGCATACTCTTCAAATTGATCAATGAAACTTGTCATAAGTTAGCAATGCAATCTTTTTTGCAATCAAGTAATGCTTTGCTTTCGATTTCAATGTCATCTATTTGGTTTAATATATTATAATAAGCTTCTTTATGAATGCTCCAATACTTTTTTGGCTTAGAATATAATTGTTTATACAAATCGGAGGCTTCCTCTATAAGATTATTAATCTGTTCAGAGTATAATTCAAGATAACAATCAATATCATTTTTCATATTTTTACTTTCCATAGCATTTTCTTAAAGACTTCATAATTTTTTTTAATATCATATAGTGCATCATGTAGTTTTGTTGGATCAAAATCAACCTCATACCTTTTGCAGCATGCCCCTAGATTTAAACGCATACCTCTTTCGTGAAAAGAATTTAGTTTAAATTGCCAAGACAGGAAATCGCCCCCATTCAGCTCGACTTCTTTATAAATAGCTTTAGCTAAACATAATGTGTCAATAGAATGAGCAAGATAAGAATAATCTGTTTTTCTGCCAAGCAACTTTCTAAAAATATTATGAATATAAATATCAAAACCTAAGATATTGTGGCCCAATTTGATATAAGAATCATCGTAAAGATACTTCTCGAAATGATCAAGAACTTCTTCTGCAGGTTGAGCTAGCTTTTTATACTTGGAATCTTTAAAGCCAGTGACTTTTCTAGCACCCTCAGACATTCTTAAATCTTCCCAAAAAATATGGTAATCATTAGATTCAATAAGTTTGTCACCATGGTAAACAAGGAATGCGAGCTGCCAAGGCTTGTTATGCTCTGAAACTAAATTTAGATTACAGGTTTCAAAATCAAAAACAACATATTTTTGGTCTTTCTTAAATCTTAGTAAGTCTTCCATCATATTTTAGCCTTTTCCATATAGCTTTCCCAGCAAAATTGATCACTCCCAAGGTGGTCAAAGTTAGGCTTCTCTAGTGAGAGCTCTCTTCCGCCAAACGAATTTCTGCCACATATTAATTTATAGGTTAAATATGCAGGGAAGTCTTTTTTGTCCTTATAATATATTGATTGAGTCTGCTGCATACTATAGTCATTTGTCTCGCAATATTTAATTACCGCGTCTTTTATCATGGAGTCAAAGGGCAACGAATTATCTTCTACAAAAAATGTTGGATTGGTAAAAGAAAAATTTACAAAACAAGATTGAAAGCTAGTCAGGTTTTTAAATAAAAAAGAATCATAAAAAGGTATAGCAAGAGAAAGATTATCTTCATTCCAATTATTTTTTAAAATATTTAAATCAAGCCAGCCATTATGCTGTGTCTTGACGAGGGTATAAATTCTGTTTAGATCTTTGCAGCCTTCAGAATTTTTAGGAAATAAAATAATCTTATGATTGCATTTTGAATCTGATTTATCATCAAGCTTCTTAATATCTTCACAACAATCGAGCCGTATACCAAAGATCAACTGCTTAGAAAGAAGCGAGCAAACTTTGCGGGCTTGAAGGAAGCCCATAAAAGAGTCTTCGACAAGAACAACTTTATCTAAATTATTTTGTTGAGCAATATCAAAAACAGAATCCGAAGAATCGTCTGAAGAATCCTTTGGCTCATTAAGAGTAAGGATTGATTTGCCGATAGAAAAATGACTTTTGAATATTGGTAGCGTCACAAATACAATGTAACACAAACACCCGTCGAAGTCAAGTTATTTTTTGGTTCTTTCTATGAAATGATCAGCCAAGCCACCATCATTTAAATATTCCTCTAGCTCTTCAAGAAGCTTATTCCGGATTTCTTTTACATCGGGCGGTAAATCTTCTTCTTTGTTTTTAGCATAAGTAATAGTGGCTGATATAAGTAATAGAATTGCCAACGGGTCAAATACAAAAATTAAAACAACAATGATGATTCTAATCGCTTGCTCTGTGTCTACATCCAAACCTATCCATTCGTCCATTGCACCAACAATATATTTTATTGGGCCAATTTCTGTTTCTAATGCTCTAAGGGCAGCTCCATACTCAAACTTTTGATTTTCAAAATCACTAATCTCATTATACGCAGTCTCAATTTCACTTCTATATTGATTGACCTTGGGGTCATCAACTGCATTGCTAGTCTCTTTAAATTGGACCGAATCAATTTGTTGCCTGATGGCAGAGATTTTATCTAATGTATCTTTTTTGATGGAATCTATTGCGGATAAAGCTAGACTTCTATCTCGTTGAATGGCTTCTCTTTTTAGTTTCTGTGAATTATTGACTGCTTCAAAGTTATTGGCGCCAAAAAATCCAGTACTTTTCTTTGAGTCTTCAAGCTCTTGATTTAATAAGGATTCTTGATTATTATATTTATTCAATAATTCTTGCTGTGTTTCAAGTAGTGAGGCTTCTTCTTCTTTAATTGATTTTATTCTATCATCAAGTCTTTTTATAATAGCCTCGGATCCTGCGTCATTTGAAGTAGTTTGTTTTTCGAACTGAGATAATAAATCTTTTCTTTGATCTATAAATTGCTGCTTTCTTTCTATTTTGCTTTCTATTTGAGATATAATAGCTTGCTCTTTTTCTATAGAAGCTCCGTGCTCAACATGAGATTTGGATAAGAATCCAAAGATACCCATGCTGGTGATCGCACTCAAGACTACAACCGCTAAAAGCAAATAATATTTAAGGAATCCAAATGCTTCATGCCAATTCTTGTGCAGCCAGACAGCTGCCACCAACTTACCTACCTCTAATACTGCACCCATTATAATAATAGCTTCCATAGAACCTGGAAACATTGTAGCTAAACCTACAATACTAAAGTATGCAGCAACTAAGGATATAGAAATCCCCGATAAAAAGATGATCCCCGCCAAAAACATTTTAAATTTCCCCCTGATTATTGTTGTCGTTAAAACAATCTAAAGCACTTAAGTTTTTTAGTGTGAAGTGAATGATTCCAAAATGCTTACCTGTATTTTTTTGATTGGAAATTTCATATCCATAATTAGATAAGAATTTGGAGAGCTCTGCAATATACTTATATTGTAAGTAAACAATAATTTTTAGAGGAGCTCCGCAAGCGGCACTATCTTTTGAGAAAAGAGAGTTTTCTGCGTATTCGTAGCAAATGCTTTCTATTGTATCTGTCATTTATAACAGAGTACACAAATAATTAAAGAAAGTCGTCAATTTCTGATTTTGGTCTATTCCAGTAAGGGCAGCCTTTATACTCTACTTTTTCTATAAATTCACCCTCAAAATCATTAGGGCTAAGGCTATCTTTATCTTCTTCAAATACAGATTTGATAATTTTTCCTTTAGAATTTTTTATAACATAAAAATCCATTGGCTTTCTGTACGGGCAAATATACGCAACGATAGGATTTCCTTCTTTATCAAGCAAAGGTTCGCCTTTTGATATCTTGTACCCATCTTTACCGCACATTAGAGGGCCGCCAAAAGTTCCATCAGAAGGATAAGATTGTGCTCCTGCGAAATTACTAGTAGCATCTTCTTCGTCGAAATTATCTATAAACTCCTGCACTTCTGTTAAAAAATATTCTAAACCTTCAAGTTCTTCGTCGCTTATGTCCTCCATTTTTACATTACCTGAAGCATGTAAGTCAAATTTTAAAAATAAAAATTCAACTTCTGTATTTTTGAAGTGAGGAAATAGTTTTTTAACAGCTAATGTATAAAGCAAATCCTGCATGTTATCCGTTACTTCTTTGCCTTTGAAGACTGCTTTGCTACTTTTAAAATCTCTAATGACTGCTAAATTTTTATCTTCGTAAAAAAATAGTTTATCAATGAACCCACGCAACCTGTAAAGTTTATCAACTTCATCAATAGTGATATTAAACTCTTGCTCTGAGATAGCCTCATCGGGTTCGCCTCGTGCATCACCAAAGAAATCAAAGTGCAAGCCAGCCAGGGTCATGTTATTAATTAACTCCAGATTTTCTTCATCATTAACGTTGAGTTTTTTGGCATGATAAGCAACTAGACGCCTGATTGGCTCGCAAGCAAAAATATTATCTTTTAATATAACTTCGTCATAAACAGGTCTGTGCCTTGGGTTTCCCAGTAATTCAAATATTAGGTGACATATCCATCCTCGACTAGCCCCATCGTTACTTCTGTCAGGGACTTTTAGATGATATGTAGCCCAGTAGCTCCAAGAGCAACTTTGAGCTTTTTTTATTCTACTAGCAGATAATGGGGTTAGTTCACTCATGGAAGAATTTTTTTTTATACAAAGAAGCAGGAATCTCTTTGCTTTTTATTAAATCTAAAATCTGATCTTTGTATTTAGGCTGATCGTTAGTATACATTTTATCAGATAAATATTGCTTCCAGGGATTAAAATCTTCTGGATTCATTTCGCCAAAATCTTTTGAGTTAGGGGGATGTATTATAATATTATCTCGGCTGAAATAATTCAATAACTTTAAGTAACATTTAAATGAACCAATTAATCCTCTGTTATGATCTTTATCAAAATCGTTATTTAAGGACAAAATAATTCTGGAGCATCCGAGCGACACTAAAAAACAAAGAAGTTTAGAGGATAATGATACACCAAAAGTTACTAAGACATTTTTAATTCCCTGTTCGTGTAGCTGAAGTAAATCCCCAATGCTTTCAACCAAAATTACTTCGTCTTCCTCTAAAATTGAATACTCAACTAAATTTCTTTGAGATTGAGGTAAGTAAAATGGATATATCCATTCAGATTTTTTTCCTACATGCTTCCATTTTGGACGATTGGGGTTAGATGTAGTCATGTCTCTACCGCTAAAGCCGCAAATTTGCTGCTCATCATTGTAAATAGGGAACACAAACCTTTGATACATAGCTCCTTCTGTAGCAAGACCGCCCTTAAAGAACATCAAGGTTTCATCTGATACGCCTCTTTTGTTATAAAATTTATAATGAGGTAGTAATTTATTTAAAATAGAATCAGGATAAGTCTTTTCCATAGTTAGCTTTGGTCTTTCTATAATCTCTGTTCTGCTAATTGATAAGTCATAACCACCAATGACCTTTTTGATTTCTTCTTTATCATTGGTTTGAAGAGTGGCTTGGACTAGATACTCAAGAGGTAAAGCTTTTGAATCTTTAACATAATCAACCCAGACACCAGAATCTTTGTAAACTTGGACTGCAGTTGGGTTTTTGCCTCCCCTGTAAAGGGCATTTGTACGCCAATGATTCCCGCAATCAGTCAGCTTGTAGCCCAAATTAGTGAGAATATCCTTTATCTTGTCGGATGTCATATATCAATGCTTGAGCCGCCTGTTTCTTCAGCAAAACCAACATCAACTTGCGAATCAACCATATCTTGCAAGTCTCCGACTTCAGTGATATTGAAATTATCAAAATCTAAATTAATAAAATTTCTTCTCAAGTCTCCATTAGGCATTCTGACTGGCTGTATAGCTCTATGTACATTGTCACCTAAGTGTCTATACTTGAAGCATGTCAGCCTATGGGTGCCAAATAAATTTTGCTCTTCGGCAAGCTCGTCCATTGTTTTTTGACGCAGAGAAAGTAAGTGTGAACTAAATTGGGTAATCCTATCAGACAGTGAAACTATACTTTCATCTTCCACTATATTGTCTGAGCTTCTGTTGTTTGTGATACCTGTCCGATTACTTTGAACGGAAGTAATCATTGCAACCTTAGGCTCATTGTCGAATAAAATGTCTCTTTGTATTAGTTTTTTAAATTTATCCACCATCTCTCCAACAACCTGGTATTCATTTTTATTACCCATCTTTTCGGAGGTAGTCTTAATATAATCGAAGCTTAAAATCATTGGGTTGCCTCGCTTGATTTGTCCATAATAAAAGTGCTTGCATAGCTGCATAATAGCATCAACTTCCATGCCGCCAACATTTTGATAGTAGAATTTGTAATTCTGTACAATTTTCCATACAGCACGAACTTTATTTACAATTTCTTCTCCGGCCTGTCTCCATTGGCCTGTTTCAAGCAAGGACAGTGGTACTCCTGATAAAGATGCGCATTGACGCATAATCAATTCTTCTTTACTCATTTCTCCATTATCTAAATGTAGAATGGGTATACCTGTTTCTTGAGAAACTTTTGTGCAAAAATCCATAACAAACTGAGTCTTGCCAACACCAGTCCTGGCGACTATCGTTGTGATATTTCCTGGCCTCAACAGAGAGCCGTATAGCTCGTGTAATCTAGAGTGAGGTCCCGTGGGACCAAAATGCGTTGTTGGGTTGTTTCCTTTTAATTCTACTAAATCTTCCATGTCAGTAAAAATATTTTGGGGAAAGAACTCCCCATTTTCATATAAGTTCATGTTGGATGAGTATATATCATCCGCTTTGTTGATAATTTCAGATAAATTTTTAGATGAATCAATGTGTTTCATCTCTTTCTGTATCTTTTGTGCATTACCTGATATATCACGCCTAACAGAAAGTTTTTTGACTTCTTTCGCTGCTTCTGTTACAGAATCTTTAGAAGACTTTTTGAGTTTTAATGCCCTAATATAGTCAGAGACATTAATATTGTCTTCAAAAGAAATACCTGATAACTTTATGCGTTCAGCTAGAATGATATCATCTATGGAATTTCCTGACTCGTAATCAGATTTTAGAAAACTATAAATAATCTGATGCGGTTCAAAGAAAAAATCTTTAGACGACATGAAACCAGCAATTTCAACATACTTATCGGGATAATTCAATAGCCCAGCAAGCAGTTGCTTTTCAACCTCCGAGGAATAAATCATATAATATCTATAACAGAAATAAAAGTTTTAGTCAAGTCCTTTATTGTTGTCGGGGTCATCATTATTTTCTGCCCCGTACATACTTTCGGCCTCTTCTAAACTAATTAAATACTTTTCCAATGCTTTTCTGAGACCCATTTCAATGATTTGATTTTGGCTTCTCGTATATACCATAGGCTTACCCTGCTGGTCAACATAAGCTAGAATAAATCCTTTGCTGTGATCTGCATCTCCTGTAAATTCGAAGAGCTTCTCAAGCATAGCCTCGGGTATGGAAAAAATATTTAAGTTTTCTGGATCAATATTATTGCTCACTGTTTTATATTACACTTAGGTTATAGGATAACGCCGAAAGATTTGAATAAATCAGCAGATAATTTGTCATTTGGGTAAATTTCTACTAATTTTATATTGTTTAATTCGCAAAATTTTTGCTTGTCATTGTCCCTTCTTATTTGACTGAGAAAAGTAGACTTTGATTTGCCATGAAAGAAAGGAGTATATTTTAAGTGTTGCCCTCCTTGAACTTCTACTGCAATGTTTTGGTTGGAGTTATAGAAATCGAAACGCATTTTTGTTCCGACAATGGGGAATTCCTCAAAAACAATATCTGTGTGCCAAAATGGTTTCAGGAACTGCTTTGTCGAAAATTGTAATTTACTAAGGCTTTGTCCGTCCCATTTTATTAAATAATTTTTAGGTTTTTTTACTCTTTTAGATGAACCAGTTAGTGTTTTGAATACCATTATTTACTTTCCCTGTAAATCAATTCTTTAAAATGAGAAATTAAAAAGTCTGTTAAGGCTGGATCTGATTCTAGTAGGCTATTTAACTTGGGTTCACCTTGTATCTTTTCTGGAAACTCTAGATTTTTTTCCTTTAGAATATCTAGGAAATCTTGTTCTACTGAAATCCATGCCCCTTTTTTATTTATATACCCCCAAAGGTATAGCATATCTATTACTTCTTTTTCAACCCAAATAGATGTGCCATTGATCCTTCCGTACTTGATTGGGTATTCTAGCGTATAGTTTGTTTTCTCGTTTGGAGACTTTTTTACAGTAATTTTAGCTATGTGACCAAGAATTTTATTCTTCTGTTGATCAATTGGCTGAGTTGGATTCTCTAGAATCAAATCTTTTTTAAATCGGGGCTCAAATTCAAGAATGTAATTTGCAAAATGGAGTAATGCATTGCCTCCTGTAGCTGTCGTTTGACGCACAGGAGCTTTGCTATAAGGATCTAGCTTGATATCAGCACGGACTTGAGAGATAAAAATAGCCATATGACCTCGCTTGGCTAAAGCAATACTCATCTTTTGCATAAATTTTGCCCCAAGTAATGCTCCTCCAGCTACTTTATGAGCGTCTTCAAAACCTTTACTTAGATCATCTTTCATGATCAAGCCATCGAGGGAGTCTAGTATGAAACAGTACTTGGTTCCTTCTGGGTTTTTAGCTACCAAGATTCTCATTAAATCTAGAACTGTCTCATAAATGTTGCAGTCAAATATAAAACACTTTCCTTCATCCCAAGAATCTTCATCGTATGTAAAGTCAATTCCACATCTTTGCTTCATTTCTTCAGAAAGCCGGCCTTCTGCTTTTATATAAACGCCTTTAGAGTTCTCCATTTTTAAGAAGTTTTTCATAACTTCAAGAGCTTCCGAACTCTTACCGCCTTCATTCATACCTGTGAAGCGATGTAAGCCCGGGCCTAGCCCTCCATCAAGCTCAAAGTCAACCTTGAGGCTGCCACACGAAACTTTATAAGTAATCTCTTCCTCAAAATTATAATGATGATCTTCGTTTTGCTTTAAAAAACTTTTAAGCGAATCTTTTGTTGCTACTTCTGCTGTTTTACTCATGATAAAAAATCTCTAAGGGTTTTGCGTTTATTTTTTTGAACATAATCTTCTCCTTGTTTTTCTCCAATTTTAATATTATTGGATTTAGGTATAACATATATAAATCGTTTGTACTTTTTTTCAAGTTCTTCTGAGTAATATCCAGATCGAAGAACTATAATACTATCAAATTTTTTATCGAATGTCAAGCCTTTCCAGAAAAAATCTTCCGGATACTTTTCGATTAAAATATTAAGGGATTGCATCTCTCTCCCCCAAAAGTTTCTTTTTCCTTTGTCAGGTATGACTACTAACTTTTCTAAAATGTTTTTCTTTTCAGTATGTGTCACATTAACATCATACAATGAAATGAAAATATTGTCAAGGCTTATCTCCTCTTGCTTGGGATTGCATAAAACCCTATCACCATAAAACACAAGTCCATAAATGATGATAACATAAGGCCACCTGTCATCTGAACAACTTCCCATTCCTTCGCGCCAAACAAATAACTGAAAAATCCCCATCTAGTATTTTCGCCCTTTGGCACAATTAAATCGTATGTAATTCCAGGATTATGAGCATAGTAAACCATAAGATAGCACATTGTAAATGTGATACTCATAAAAAGCACACGCCTAGTAACTTTTACAAAAGAATCGCTAGCTTGTTCGGATTGGTTTGAAACTAAAGCCTTGAGCATTTCGTTGTCTCTGGCCGCCAGCAAAATTTGGTTATGGCGACGATGCTCAAGCCAAGCATTAATAAGATTACAGGCCAGTTTTATTCCTGCACCTATAATCGTATTCAGAATTGGGCCCATTAATCAGCAATCTTGTCGTAATCTGCTTTGCTGCAAAATTTTGTTAGCTTAATACCGTCATCATCAACGGCACGAAGTGCATAACGCACGGAGAGTTTGCCTGTTTTTGTGGTTCTTTCCATAGCATACTTTGTCACTTTGGATTCATCAATTTGAACCTTCTTCTTCTTTCTTACATTATAAAATTCAATCATGATAAGTTCGGGGTTTAATATCCATCAGAATCTTTGCAATTCTGCATTTGATTGTAAATCCACTCATATGTTTTTTCAAGTCCATCTTCTAGTGTAATAGAAGGAGCCCAACCTAAAACCTCTTTGATCATAGTGTTGTCGCTATTGCGACCACGGACACCTTGAGGTGCATCTAAATTGTAGTTTCTTTTTAATTTAATGCCGCCGATATTTTCTACAATATCAACAAGCTGATTGATAGAAACCATACGATCACTTCCAAGGTTGAGTGGGCGAGAGTCACCTTTTTCCCACATTAAATCCATACCGGTCAAGCAGTCATTAATAAACATAAATGAACGAGTTTGTTCGCCATCACCCCAGATTTCAATTTCGTGCTTACCACTCATCTTGGCTTCTATAACTTTACGACAAATTGCAGCAGGAGCTTTTTCACGACCACCACGCCATGTTCCAAATGGCCCATAAACATTATGGTAGCGACAAGTGCGTGAATCAATACCAAAATCTTTTCCGTAATAATAAGTAATCAATTCACTAAATAATTTTTCCCAACCATATCCATCATCTGGATTAGCTGGAAATACATCAGATTCTTTAAGTGCCTGAGATGATTCGTCTTTAATTTCAGATTGAATTGCGGCTGGATAAACACAAGCAGTTGAGCTATATAAAACTTCTTTGACACCATTGTCTCTCGCAGCCATCATCATGTGAGTCTGAATAAGAACGTTCTCCATGCAAAGAGCTTGATTGTTTTCAACAAACCCCATGCCGCCCATATTGCAGGCAAGATTGTAGATGCGATCAGCACCGACACTTAATTTGTAACAATGATCTTTTTCTTGCAGATTACAATCCGCATGATTTTCTGCACCATCAAACGTCTGATACCACATATCTGCGGGCTTAATGTCGGCGGCGATAACTTCATGCCCTTGCGCCAATAAATCTTTAACTAAATAACCAGCTATAAAACCGCCTGCTCCGCCAACTAATACTTTCATTTTTTTGTTAGTAGATATTGATATTTAAAGGTTTCAAAGTTAGCAATTTCTTCAAAATGGTCTTCAAGAAATGTATCTACTGCCGGAATAATACCAAAGTCTAGTAATCTTACTTGTGCATCATCATCTTGATATGCGTTTCCACATAAAGAACCTCCAGCCTTCAATTTAAGCCACCAGTTTTCAAGGTCTTGCTGAGCAAAAGAATAAGAGTGGTTAGCATCTAAATATATCCAATCTAACGAGCCGTCTTCAATATCATCAAGTGCATCGATGGAATATTTATTAATTATATTCACACGAGAATCAGCGGAGAATCTATCAACCACATCTTGCTTGATGCTATCCATGTCTTCTTGCGGAATAGCATGCCATCTTGCTGGAACATCCATGATGCTGACCCATGGATCAACCAAACGAAGTTCTGATGGCTCCATTTTTAGTATAAATTCAGCAAAATCCCCTTTAAAAACACCGATTTCAGCACATTTATCTCCTGGTTTTATCTTTTCAAGTAAAGATAGTCGTGAATCATCTAGTTCAAACTCGTAAGGAAGTGGAAATTCAGTGGTCATAAATTTTAAAATTGATAATTATATTTTTTAATATCTTCTTGGTATATATTATACACTTTGTTCTTTGTTTCTTCTATGTATAATTGTCTGTAATTTGAGTTATTTGTTGAGTTGGTTTTGCGAAGGGGCTTGGGAGAAAGTTTTAAATGAGATAAAATCTTAAAATAATCTTGTTGAATATTTTCAAAGCGACCAATGAAATCAATCGGCTGATCAATAAAATAATAAAACGGCTGAAAATGAATGCCGGATTCAAAAGAACCCTCTTCTCTCTTCATTAGCTTCATGAAATCAGGTATATAATTAATAAATTCGCTGAACTCCATTTCGTTAGCAGCATCAGATATTATACTGTTTCTTTTGTACCAACGATGCCCTGGTTTAAGTTTGCGAAAATATTTATACGCCGAAACTACCCGATCATATGGATTGCGAATAAAAGTAAATGAAAAATAATCAGAATGTTTAGAGTGATACGACATTGGGGCATGCCCCGAAAACCCCATAGATTTTAATTCTAACTGTTGGTTTATTGAACTGCCCGCACATTTTGGAATATGCACGAAAATGCAAGGCAGGGAATGGGAAATCACTTTTTTTGAAATACGAACTGGTCTTTAATTAGCTCCGAATAAGAGATTTCAGACTCTTTTTCTTCTCGAAACTCATCAACAGCTTGGACGATTCCAAATTGTAGTTGCTCAACTTGGTATTTGCCGTCGATATAATCATCGCCACATAAATAACCCCCGCTTTTAAGCTTTGGCCACCAGCCGTTCAGGTCTTCTTTTACGAACTCATAGCTATGATTTCCGTCTATATATATCCAGTCAACCGAACCGTCTTGAATATCAGACATAGCGTCTGCAGAAAATTTACGAAGCAATTGAATTTTCTTGTTGAAGAAAAACCGGCGGCGAACTTTGTTATAAATATCATCAAGCTTTTTCTGATCGGTATTATGCAGCCTGCCTTCAACATCATTAATTGATTGCCAGGGATCGATCAAATAAAGTCTGGAAATTGGTAGCTGAGCTATCTGGCGAGATAAGTCACCTTGCCAAACACCAACTTCGACGCAAACAGCGCCATCTTTTATGAATTGTAAAGTTTCTTTGTTGCCTAAGCTCATAATTAATCCTTATATATCATTGTTTTATTGCAGCGAGGAAGGTCTGGTATTTTAAAATTATCCTCATTCATATGGTACACTAAATTAGATGTCAATTTTCCTTGGTCAAGCGACTCAGCAATATTAATATAGTTTTGTTGAACTGAATATAAATCTTTGATTGGCTTGAAATTCATAATCGGATATAACTCTAACAAAGGATAATGTTCTGGGAGTCTATTATTTAAATATAAAAATTCAATTACTTCTTTTTTTATCCACTGCGGCTGGAATATCTGATGGTGGTTTCTTTTTTTGACTAATTCATATGCTCCAAAATTATGTTTTGTTTTTAGAAAGCTTTTATGAGCATCTGCGTTTTTAGTAAACATAAATCCACCGATATCTTCTGAATCAAATTTGTATAAATCTTCGATCATCTGTTTATCCTTGAAGTCTAGGATGTATTTGTCATCTTGCGCCCACCATACAAATTCATTTTTATCAACAACCGAAAGAAGAGTTCTTATGGTGGGTTTTACCGCACTATCTGTCTTAAGAAGCTTGATTTTATCGGTGCCATATTGCTGGATTAAGTGTTCGGGCTGGACATTATTCCAGGGAATATAAAAAACAAAAGGATTATCTGGCCAACATTTAAAATATGTATACAAAACATATTCCATAATCGGCATGTTCCGATCAAAAGTGAAACAGAGAGCTTTCATTAGAACTCAGGCAGATAATAATCAGGAAACCAATTATTCTTGCACTCATTAACTCGATACATTTCGAGGTCAGGATTAATTATCTTCGCCCAACTAGAAAAGGCAGAGTGAGATTTTATAACGCACTGACACTTTGATAGGAGCAGCATTTCTAAGATAGAATTTTTGGTAATAGAAAGTTTGTCGGGATTAGAGGCTAACGTCTTATGGAAATGTGGAGATAAGTCGGTTGATAAAACTGTAAAGCTTAAGTCTTTAAGGAAACTTATAATAATTTGCTTACTATCTGCATCGTCTGATATAACAAAAACTGAATCAAAGCCGCGATTGGCTAAAAAGGATTTTAATTTCAATAAAAAAGCATTTAAGTTAATAATTTTGCAGTCTTTATTCTTGATTAATTTATCTGTGCCTCGAAAGTGAATACCTAAACATTTTTCGGGTATAAAGTCTATGTCAAGTTTATCTGTAATGCTTGAGCAGAACTCAAAATACTCATTAAAATAAAAGTTTACTTCTTTAAAATCAGTATATTGGTGTGTTTGTATGCTTAGTAGATCTACTTTTTTATCTGAATTTGTTGTTTGCTTTTTTGGTCTGATGATATGTGGAGTAATCCTGTCTTGATCCAAAGGATTTCCATGATTTACGTTTCTAATATCCCAATAAGGATATATGTTATTTTTATATAAATACGGTAATCTTGCATTAACCCAATTTAAAGATGAGCCGAACAACCCCTCCTTGCTTTCGTTAAAAATTTTCATTTATTAATGTTAAAC
>Ga0181421_1000203_pt1 | contig 16816 bp, 18 predicted proteins | sample 44SPOviralmetaG_FD_130146 | JGI IMG/M metagenome (GOLD analysis project Ga0181421, IMG submission 130146) | Marine viral communities from the oligotrophic San Pedro Time Series (SPOT) site, San Pedro Channel, CA, USA - 44 SPOT_SRF_2013-06-19 | ecosystem: Environmental > Aquatic > Marine > Strait...
ATTTTAGTATATGCTATTTTTTCATTTATTATTATTTATATGTTCTTTACATAAATTTAAACTTTCACAGTTTCTTCACTAGACTGTCGTATTACATTTTCTTCATCTTTTATGAGAACTTGCTCTAATTGATTTTCTTTTTTCTGACGCACACAACAATAATAAAACAATGTTAATAATATTATTAAAATCAACATTGAAACAACAATAACTAACAATACACTTTCATTAATATAAGACATATTGTTTTCTATAATATGTATTACAATAAATCAATTTTTTATTAAACATTGAATACTAAATGGTAAAAAATATATTATATTTGTTGCTACTTTTACTGGAGTTGCATTTTGCATATTTAATAATGTTTTCTCATTTGTTACATAATGTGATATTTCTGGAAATATAAAACATCCCAATAAAAACGTACATATTAATGCATTTGTCGATAAATTATAATACATTAATATTGTTGAACCTACTTTTATATATAAAAAACTTGATAAAGAACTTATACGCTCATGAGTAAATAATAAAAAAAATAAATAATATGGCAATACATTTCCATTTGTGAGAACATTTAAACTTCCCATATACAAAATACCACTCAAAATATGCATTATTATATTCATTTTGCTTTGATGATACATTTCAAACTCTTGATATTCTTTTATTATATATTCGTTATATTTCTTATAATATATCATATTGTTATCATATGTTATATTACAATCTTTATATTTGTTCTTTTATTATTTCCACTGTTATTTATGGTATTTTTGACGCAAATCAAAAATCAATTGAACTTTATAAAAAAGCTGAAAATCATGCCTTTAATGAGAACAAATTATTATTAGTATTAGGCAGTCCTTATACTGCTTCTGGTAAATTAATTACTACTTTTACCAATACATATGGTTGTGGTGATATTTGTATTGATATGAATGGCTGTGGTTTATGTAATAATTCTATTGATTCAAAAATAGAAAATGTATCATTTTTATTTAATTCCAGTAATTTTATTATTTTTGAATCTGGTTTACTAGAAGTTGTTGATGAGAACCAAGTGAATTTTATTGTCAAAGAATTGTATAGAATAGCCGGAAAAAAAGAAAATATTTATGGTAGACATTATATACAAAAATATAAATGGTACTATGATTATTTTGGTAAATATACATACTCTTATTTAGGTGAAGGATCTATACAACGCTTTGTTGATAAATATCCACCATTATACAATTATTCTTTTACTCATTGATTCATTTATTACCGAATGAAATTTATTCTTCTCAAAATAAAAAGATTTATTATAATAATCATTCATTATATGCAAATTATTCGGCCATAAAATCGGCCATAAATATAAATATTCTCCATAGTTCTCTATTTTTGATAATTTATTATTGTAAATTATAAAATCTTTATTCAATATTGTATATTCTAATAATAACTCATTCATAAGAACACTGAGAACTCCACAAACATATTGATTAGTATTTAATAAAGTTAATTCATATTTTATAATTTCACTTTTTATTTTTTGCATTCTTAACGTTAAATCGTATACAAATAACATTAAATAATAAATATATTTTAATGTTTCTTTTCGTAATTCCATTAATACATGTAAAGATGTATAATCATCTTCATCATCTTCAACATGAATATTAAATATCATTAAAGGATTATTTAATACACCATCTGTAAAATGATATTTGGATATTTTTGGAGTTATAATATCCAATAATTCTTTTTTTTGTCTTTTTTTTTCAATTAATAAATCATCTAATTTCCAACTAAATCTGAGAACTTGATTAAATCCTTCTTCATTATTTCCACTTAAATATCCAACTAAATCTGTTAAATAACTATCTATTTGCATTAAATTTTCTATATTAAAATAATGCATGTTGTCCTTTATTATTTTAGTAATACTTTCAAATTTATTTGAATCAAAATCCATCACATACGGTCCATATGTATGTGGTTTTACTATGTGCCAAAAATCTGGATATTTATTGTTAAAAATTTGTTGTGAATTTGACATTGTCTTTTGTATGAATATTCAAAAAAATACAAAAATAAACCAATTTTTTACATAATATCTAGAACAGTAACATTTGATAAATTAAAACTTCCTTTATAATGATAAATTATATTTAATGATACTGAATATAATAAAAGTGTCATCATAAAAAGAGATGTTATTACTATGAAATACTCTCTTTGTGTTATTTGACATGAAACACATATTCTATTATCAGGAACAATATTTTCACACCTACATAAAGGACATTTATCTAATTTTGCAATACAGCGTTGATGCATAATTTCACTATGAGAACATGTAAATTTAAAAAATGTATTTTTTTCATCCATTACTTCAAAACAAATAATACATTCTTCATCCATCTTAACATATAATTATTTTATTTAACTGTCTAAATAATACAAAATGGAAATATTATATATATATATTTAAAATGAACGCATCAGAATTATATATTTTTCATGTTGTTGGACTAGCACTTATTGCATTTTCAATTGGATATTGTTTTAAATGTACTTTTTGTCCTGATAATGTTGAAATTGATATGATTAATTCTATTGAAACAGATATTGATAGACTAGAAAATCGTGTAAATCGCCAAGAACAAGTTCAAAGAAGACTTAACCTTCAATACAGAGAATTTGATGGTATAAGACCGGTTGTTGCAACTGCTATTGAACCAACTGCACCTCCACAGCAAATATCTCCTATTCACGTTGAAATAATGTCACCAAGAGAAAATCGAAGTAGACCTAATACACCTAGACCTAATATCAATTCTAGACAATTTATATATAATTATAGCAACAGTGATATTGATGAAATTGCATCAACATCTGACGAAAGTTCTCCATGTCGCGTTCGTAGAGTTATTAATTCTGTTTAAATTAAAAAATATAATATATTAATAGTATTTTTATATATTATATGAATCACAATAAAGAAGAAACACACAATTTTCCTTGTTGTCCTTATAAAATATATTGTTATTGTAATAATCCTTTTACAAAACATCCTAATGAAAATAATATGACCTATTGGGAACATCTCTCATTTTCAATGAGTTTATCTACTACTTTTTGCATTGGATCATTTCAATCTTTTATTCATGGATTATTTCCTTGTTTTTATAAAACATCATCTAGTGATAAAATTACATATTTGAATAATAAAATTTCTACTATTCATAATACAATCTAAAATCGTGATGTTTTGTTACCTTTGTTACTTTTAACACACCAATATTTGTCATCATCTAATGAATCTGGTGTATCTGGTCTATTTGAACTTGGTTTAATTAGCTTTTTTTTATCTTCTTCACGGTTTTTATTATATTTATGATGTTCTATTTCTCTTTTATTTTGATCGAAAACAAAACTTTCTTTTCTTTGTAATGAAAATTTTGTTTGACCGTGTTTTTGAGAAGCTAATTTTCCTTCTCCTTTACGTAAAAATGGACGCTTTGTATTGAAATCTTCTTCTGGTAAATCATAAAAATCAAAATCAGAATCATTTCCCAATATGTCATCTATTTCCTCAGCAACGCTCTTTTTTTCTCTACTATCCATGTTTATATATTATAATTATATTATAAGAAATACAAATAAAATAATTATTAATTAACAATAATTTTATATTCATAAATGCTTTTAAAATTTATTAATTGTTAATTTAAATTAACTGCATATTTTTTACAGAAAAAAGGGCTTCTAAGAATTCTCCCAGGATTTTCATTTTTGGACATTTTTAAAATGTCCAATTTTGAATTTCTGAAAAAAGAATCCAAGAGAAAAATACGTTTTTTTGATTCTTACCATTTTGGTAATATTTTATTTTTATAAAAAAAGCTTGTTACCATAAATTTTTTTATTCGGAAAATTTAGGCATTTTTTTTGTTAGGATTTTATACCTAATAATCCTAATGAAAAAAATGCCAAAAAATGCCGAAATTTATGTTTGTGAAAAATGCAACTTTAAATGCAGCAAAAAAAGCAACTTTGACAAACACTTACTCACTGCAAAACACAAAATCCTAACAAATCCTAACGAAAAAATGCCAAAAAATGCCGCTGCATTTCAATGTGAGTGTGGGAAGGTATATAAGCATAATTCTACTTTATCGTCACATAAAAAGAAATGTACTTTTATTCCTGAAACAACAAAATCGGAAATTGGACCAATACAATCAGAAAATGATGATTATAAAGATTTATTATTGCAGGCAATGAATGAAATGAAAGAACAGCGTCAAGAATTTATTGATGAAATGAATAAAAAGGATCAAATGTTAGCTCATAAAGATCAATTGATGGGTCAAATGATTGATAAAGTTGGTAATACTACAAATAATACAAGTAATAATTTAAATATTAATATGTTTTTGAATGAAGAATGCAAAGATGCTATTAATTTCTCTGATTTTATAGAGAAAATAGAAATAAGTCATCATGATTTGGAGAACAACGCACAATTAGGTTTTGTCAATGGAATTACAAAAATTTTGATGGATAATTTAAAACAATTAAATCTTTATGAACGCCCAATACATTGTACGGATACAAAACGAGAAACATTATATATTAAAGATGATAATAAATGGGGTAAAACCGATTCCGATAAAAAATTGGAAGGTGCAATTCAAGAAGTATCACGTAAAAGTATTGGTTCTTTGTTACAATGGAAACAAAATAATCCAGAATATGAGAACATCGATTCAGATTTTTCAAAAAAATGTATTTCAATGCAAATGGAATCTAGTGCAAGTTCAAAAAGAAATACATTTTATCCAAAAATAATTCATAATTTAGCACGTGAAAATGCATTAAGTAAAAAAATTGAAACAAAAAATTAATTTTTATAATTATAATATATATTGATTATAATGGTGAAAAATACTCATGGTGGTTCAAAGCATAAATCTCAAGCACGTAAAGCTACTACTAATAATAATTTGACAATAGAACCTACAAGTCCATTGGAAAAATATGCAAAAGTAATAAAAATGTATGGAAACGGCATGTGTCAAATAGAAACACAAGATGATGATAAATTAAATTTAGTATGTCATATACGTGGCAAATTTCGTGGAAAAAATAAAAAACATAATACACTTGGATTAAATTCAGTTGTTGTAATAGGTTTACGTGAATGGGAGTCTCAACAAAAAAATTGCGATTTAATTGGTGTAATTTCAAGTGGAAGTAATACTGAATTTGATGATAGTAATGATTCTGCTGGTTTTACATTTGGTAATGATTCAAATGAAGTATATGATAATGTTGAACCACAACCTGTTCCTGATATGGAGGATTTTGATATAGATGATATTTAAAAATAATATAAAATTAAAATTAAATTTATATTATGTTTTATATTCTTTTTTTACTTCCTTTGTGTTATTCGTTGAAATTTATTCAACATCCGTTAGAAAGTCGCATTAGTTATGTTGAAGGTATTCGCGATGTAAGAAATATTCCTGATAGTGTTTTACAACAATGTAAAATACATTTCGAACAAAAATCTCCAATGTTAATTTTTAAAAATCAAAAAGACATTACACCAAAAGAATTTCTTGAGTTTTCGAAACAATTTGATGAAAATAGAGATGAAGAGGCTTTAATAACTAATAAAAATCAATCATATTGGCAAATGAATCAAATGTTGCAACCATTCGACCAATTTCCTGAATGTAAACATGTTGCACCTCGTGGTAATTATTTTTTAAAAAATTATTATGGATGTAAAAAATTACAAGTAGAACCAAGTAGTTATTTTAAAGATAAATATCTTTGGCATGCAGATACATTGGCTCATAATACAAAAAGAATGAATAAAATAACCGCTTTTTATGTTATAAAACAACCATTAATTGGTGGTGAAACTGATTTTATTTCAGGTGAAACTATTTATGAAAATATACCTGATGAGAAAAAGGAATTATATAATAATGTTGTTGTAGAAGTTTCAAGAGAACCATTTTTAAAAGAGTATAGTGAAATGGATTATTCAAATAGTCAATTTAATGATAAGATTAAATTTGTTAAACCATCAAAAGAATCACTTAGTTGTAGTCGAGTTGTTATTATGCCAAAAGAAAAATCTTTTGCAAAACCAAGTTTTATAATTTCACCAATTTTAGTACAAAGAATTAAAGGAAGTACTGTTAAAAAAACGAGAAAATGGATAGAATATGTAGTAAATAATTATTTGCTACCACATAGAGTAACAATTCAATGGAAAGAAGGAGATCTTGCTATTTTTAATAATAAATTATTTATTCATTCCAGTACTCCAGCAAATAATTATTTAAATAATAAATTCAGTAATGAACGTTTTTTGTTACAAACATTTATACCAACAAAAGAAGACTTATAATTTTCTTTGTTTTTTTGATTTTTTGTTATTTTTTTTCTTGGATTTTCTTTGTTTTTTTGGATTTTTTGATTTTTTGCGTTTTGTTTTTCGCTTTTTTCCTCCTGTTTGATTATTTACTTTATTATAGTTATCTTTAAAATTTTTATATTCATCTATGTCTTTTTTTGGTATTTTTATATTTAATAATTTTTCCCATGTATTTTCCTTCACCATATCCAAAGCATTTTTTATAGTATAATTATCATTTTCTATACGATCTAAAATTTCTTTATTAGTTAATAACTTTGTTTCTTGAAGGTTTCCATCTTTATCCTTTTCAAGTTCCTCACCTAGTTTCACACTTTTTTCGGTTTTTTTATATACGGTGAAATATTTTTTAAATAATTCAATATAAATATCTCTACATGGTAATACTATATATTTAACTTTATCAAATACATCAATTGAACTTTTTATTCTTTTCTCTATACTATCTTTTAAGTCTTTATTCACAGGTGTAGCATCTTCATATTGAATAAATTGTTTTAATAGTTGTATATAAAAATAATATAAAAATCTAGTGTTAATACGTGAAACTTTTTCTTTTATTACCTTACCACCGAACCATGTTTTTTCCTCCGGTTCATCTGGAGCCAACATATTAAATATATAATCATTATCTGCATACCATGAAGCGGTAGCAGCAACAATATCACTTGGATACCAGGTCTTGTTTTTGTTACAAACCCAATTAAGTGCATTTACAGGATGTCTACTATCAAAGCCTATATCCATATTCAATACTCTAGGTATAGGTGTTCTCAACATTTCAGCTACATAATTCATTGTATCTAAAAGTTTTAATACTTCCTCTGTTTCTTCATATTTAAAATAACATTTTACATCATCAGACATTATATTAGTAATATATATTACTAATATATTTTAACAACCAGCACTTCCCATGGTAATATTTAAATAATGAATATGGTCGTCACTCGAACATTTTGTTCCACAAGATTCATCATTACAATATGAATAAATATTATTGTTTTCATTGTAACAAATACCTTGTTTAATATGACTATAATGAAACAACTTAGGAGGCAAACTTGTAACAATATCATTATTATGAACTACTCTGAATCCATCAATCATAAAATCAAACATTTCACAGAACTCTAAATTACCAACACGTGGAGAACCGAAGTTATAAAAATATAAAATATTATAATCATTTTCCATAGCAACATCAAACGCAAAAAGCGTACTTGCGGCACCACCTAATGAATGACCTGTAATAAGTAAATCCCGAGTATTATATAAAGAAACTAAATCATCTAAATTTTCAAATAATTGTTTTTTAATATATTCATAATCTTTATAAAACCCTTTTTCAACAGCAAGAGATGTATTTTTATATGGATTTATATGAGTAACTTGAATGTTCTCAATCCAATTATGTTTATTAGACGAACCTCTGAATGAAGTAAAAATGGTATTACTAGTATTATCGTAACCTTGTAATGCTTGAGAACCAGCATTTGTAACATTAAAATCGATAATACAATCATTACATTTATAAATATTACAATAATTAAGTTGTGATAAATAAGCACTTTTATATGCAATGTTCTCATCATATGCATAAAAAAGTTGAAATAATAAAAATAAAATTATCATATATATTTATTATAATTTTATTTACGCGTTTTTCTATTATATTTATTTTTACGTTTTGTTTTATTTTTACGTTTTTTCTTTGTACCACCTATTGTTGGATTTAAATCATTATCACTTATTATGTTAGTACCTAATATTTTTTTATCACTATCACTGAATTTTTTAACAACATCTTCATCATTATCTATAATTTCCATTGATGCATATTTTATATTTCTGAATAATAATTCAGTTTTCACCATATCAACTGTCATATAAATATATCCAACAGCTAATAATCCTGTACCGGCGGTACTAGTACCTATTATAAACATTAATATATGATAAACGGCAGTAATAGCATAATTAGCTAGACTTGCAGTTTTATCACCTTTTTTAAAATATTTTGATATACCAAACATACAATTTTCATAAGTACTTTTTATAAAATATAAATATCCAATGGTAATTAATAGTTGTGTTTTCATATTATATTTTTTTTTTTCATTGACTTCATTATCTATCCATCTATTATCATTTTTAAAGTATTGTTTGCTTTTAAGAAGTAATAAATTAAAATCTTTTTGATAATCTGATTTTACTATACCAAATTTAATATTTTTTCCTGTTATAAATTTATTAAAAAGATTTTTATATATATTTTTTTCATCTTCTTCACTAATTAACATGTCTACACAATTAAGACTAGAAATATCAGCATTTTTTGGAATATATTCCAGAATATCCGGTGTAGTTATACCTTTAGTAATATTTGTAGTTTTTTTTTGTATAATATCCGATAATTTTCCATTCTTATTACACATATTATAAGCAGTAATAGTTTTATTACTGTCTAAACCTGTTTCTAATGTATTTCCTTTCATATTTTCAAAATCTATTGATTTATATTTAACATTTAATTTTGAAAGAACACTTTTTCCAAAAGTTTTTTCTTGCCAAGTTTTTTGTGATTGTATATCTGTATCTTGCCAAGTTTTTTGTGATTGTATATCTGTATCTTGCCAAGGAGCAAATGCACTAGTTTCTGATGCTGGTCCAAACATAAATTTTTTATATGAGTTGCAAAATTTCGTGATTCTTAATAATATAAAATAATTAAGATGGTTGTATTGAAGTGGAATCTCAGTATTTGAGTTTTGTTGTGAAGAATGAAATATTTTGCTAATAATTTTTTTAATAAACATCCCTAATTTTGTTGGACTTTCTATACCTTCTTTAGTTTTCTGTATAATAAATGATATTAATCTTTTTTGTATATTTCCTGTAGCATTGAAAAAACTTGTAATGCTACCTTTAGACTTAGTATGTAGAGCATCAGAGGAAGGTTCAAGTTCAAAATAAAACAATTTATTTGTTTTCATTGCTAATCTTGATTTATAAAACTCACATGGTGCTTGTTTAAATTTAGTATGGATCATATAATTCAATGTATTAGCTGCCAAAATAATTAATAAATATAATTTATCTTGACTTGGTGAATTATCATTTCCATAAGGGTCATATGCCTTACTTTTATCAGGATTATAATTATATTTTATATGATCTGGATGAAGTGCTAATACACGTATTTTTTTACTAGTAAAATATCTTCTCCAATCTTCTGTTGGAGGGTTTTTATATTTTACAATATAGTTCCATCCGTTTGTTACCATTTCATTTTCAAAAAAGCACCAAGCATTTTTTGCTTTGCAATGTTTTTGAGTAATATTTTCAAATAATATATCTAAATATCTTTTATCATTATAATTACCATTTACATATTTTCTATAAGTTAATAATAATTGGTCTCTTAATTCAGCTAACATAATTTGTATTTCTTCTTTCCTTGAAAGAAGAAAATTTGTTGTTTTATCTAATGTAGTTAAATTTGTATCTGCTATTTTTATTCCTTGTATAGGAATATTTTTGTAATGAATAGCTGAATTATATGTCGATCTTTCTACTTTTATACCATCATGTAATGGTGAATGATTGACTATTTTTATTAATATATCTTTGACGGTATTGATTTGAGTATATAAACTATCTTTAATACCTATATATAAATTATTTTTAAAATTAAAAAGAGGATTTAACTGTACGTTTTTTTCAATTAATGGTGTAGTTTCATTTGCATTTTCGCTTGTTTGTTTGATATTTTTAAGTTTATCTTGATATTTTGTATTATATAACTCGATGAAACGTTGACAAGAGGTTTCCTCTGTTGTAATTTTATAGTTCGTAAATTCTTCTTCAATACGCCTTTTTAATATTAAAAGTAAAATTTTACCATAATAATCTTCTTTAAATTGATTTTTATTTTCTCCTTCACCTCCCCAAAACCAACCCTTTTTTTTTTCTTCTTGTCTACCTACATATTTATCTATTAAATCAAATAATTCTAAATTTTCATATAATATTTTTTTCAATTCAGGTTCTTCATCTATACTCATTTTATATTAATATGATATTTATTTAAAATATAATTTTTTAATAAATAATTAATATAATCATTATTTATATGTGGAAAGAATTAGGATATGATTTTTTTGATGAAAATAAATTAGTAATAATAATCTATATATCAATAATTATTTTTGTAATGCCATTAGAAGCTATTTATTTACCAGAATTATACGGAAAAGTATTTGATAAAATAAAAGATTTAAATAGTTTTCCAGATATATTTGATTTTTACAATAATATAAAACAAGATAATTTTGCAGGTATATTGGTTCTCATATTGGGTACTTGGGTAATTATGTTATTTTTTGGTATTGGAAAATATATTTTCGAAGCTGATTTAGTTCCAAGATATCAAGCACACATTAGAAATACTATTTATGAGAAAACTATAGAAGCATATTCAAATGAATTTCAAGATATCAAAACAGGTGATTATATCTCAAGAATATTTGAATTAGCAAGAAATTTCAAAGATATAGCACAGCAAGGCGTTTCACGATATATTCCAGATACTGTAATAGCAGTAGTTATTGTTGCATATTTGTATTTTAAAAATACAAAAATAGGTTTAGCATGTATTGCTTGTACCATTTTAGTTATTTTAATTCAATATTTTGGATATATTTATTTAACAGATCTTATTGCCGAAAAAGAATCATTCTTTAATTCAGAACTAAGTGAGAACTTGCAAGATAGTTTAGAAAATTTGATGAATATTTATATAAATAATGAAAAGGATTCACAATTAGATAAAAATAGAGAAAATGAAAGAATTCATTATGAATATATTCAAAAAATTATGAAAATAGAAACAATGGTTATATATTCATGTCAATTTTTATCACTATCAACATATGGATTTAGTTTATATTTATTGTATGAATTATTGAAAAATAAGGAAATAACAAATCAAAATGCAGTTGTAATATTACTTATTTTGGGTAAATTCATTGATTATTTTGCATGGACTGCAGGTTCAATCGTTCATAATTTTACATATAAAATGGGAATAATAAAAGGTTCAGAAGAATTTATTGAAAAAATATTTAATAATACAAATAAGAAAAAGAAAAAAGATGTTATCAAAGAAGGTAATATTAAAATAAATAATATAAAATATAAACATGATGCAAATAGTGAAGAATATTTATTTAATGGATTAAATTGGAATATTAAAGGAGGAGAAAAAGTAGCATTAATGGGTCAATCTGGTGCAGGAAAAAGTACATTAATGAAATTGATGATTAATTTATATCCAGTACAAGAAGGAGCTATAGAAATAGATGGGGTGAATATACGTAAAATAGATAACGACCATTTACGTGCTAATGTAAATTATATTAATCAACGTACAAATCTTTTTAACGAAAGTGTACTATATAATATGCAATATGGTAATGATACTGAAGAAGCAGTTATAGCAAAGAAATTAAAAGAATATGAATTGGATGTATTATTTAATGATTTGGAAGATGGTATAAATTCGAATGTAGGAGTACATGGTGGTAATTTATCAGGAGGAATGCAAAAAATAACTATGTTGATGCGTGGGTTATTAAGACCAGCAAAAATAGTATTAATAGATGAACCTTTATCAGGATTAGATGCAGATACGCGCGTAAAAGCAATCAAAATGATAATGAGTGAATGTGAAAATAAAACATTGGTAATTATTACACACGATGAAGAAATATTGCCATTTATGCATAACATAGTAGATATTAAAGATATACAATAAAAAATTGATTATTATTTTGTATTTTTGTCATTTTGTATAATATATTTCAAAATGATTAAAGAAATCGAATTAACTAGCGAAGATAATTTCATCAAATGTTTCGATCATTTATATCAGGACATAACTACTGAATATGATTTCGGTTATACAATGAAAAAAATAAATGTAGAAGAAAAGCGAATTGATAGTTTATTCTCGTGCTGTTGTAGTGATAGAGATTTTGTTTATTCAAATTATGAACGTCTCAAAAATGCAATATATGATATATTACGTATGAATGGTATAGAAATAAGTAAAATAGAAGATATGAATATAGAATTCATACTTGCAAAGTCACGCGATGAAATTCTTGTTGAAAATGGATTCGCAATACATCAAGACAGAGATAGTAGAGTATACGGTGATAGTTATACAATAATTATATATTTATATACAAATTGTCAAGGGGGCGAATTGATATTTTATGAAAGCACACTATGTAATTTCGAAAAAACGAGAACCGTGGATCCAAATACATATTTATCTTCAAATACCAAGGTTGTCATATTCGATGGTGAAATATTTCATAAACCAGAGCCTTTCTATAACGGACAAAGATGTGCGATTGTATGTCAAGTAAGTAAATAGAATAATATGAAATGGAAAAAATTGATTATTTAAAACATTAATTTTATAATATTATAAAATTAATGGAATCATATTTACAGTCATCCGCACATAAATTTTCGGAAAAATTCCCCAAATTCTGGGAAATATTAAGTTCATACAAATTTGACGAAAATGAATTTGAATATTTATCAAAGATTGTTATTGAAAATATAGCAAATTTTGGCAAAGAAGGATTAAAAACTATTTCATATGTATTCAAATTATATATGGAATTATCAGTAAATAATGAATTAGATTTATTAATGCGTTTTCATAAAACAATACAAAAAGAATGCGAAAAATGTTTTATAAAAGCAGATATGTTACATAATAGTATTGTAAAAATAATAGATCCTATGTTTATATATAATGATTTTGAATACAATTATCTGAATTGTTTGTATAAAAAAAAAATAAAATGTCCTTATCAAAAATATTATAAAAATAAATATGCAGATTTAACGGAACAATATCCATTTATGTATTATTTTATTGACTTGAAAAATTCAGTACAAAGAGGTCATTATTATGTAATGTGTTATGTATATTGTTTAACATTACGTATGCAAAAAATAAAAAGTGAAATTATAAAATATGAATTATCAAGAAATGGAAAACCAAGTGGTACAATAATAGATATATTAATAAATGAGAATTATATGTATTATATGAATTTAAATAATGAATTTATAAAATACAATAAATTGATGAATAGTTTTAATTATTATGGTTCTAATATTGGATTAAATAATGAAACAAACGTAGATTTATTTTGTCCTAATAATAATGATTTAATGAATATGTATTTTATTCCGCAAAATTTGGAGAGCTAATATTAACATGTTGTAAATTAGAATATTGTTTAACAAAATTACCATCCATATTAACAGAATTAACTAATATATTCGATAATACATTGACTTTGTTTTGATTGTAATTGATAATGCTTAATGCTTCAGAAAAAGCATCGTCTACTATTTTTCTAACTTCAGAATCGAATTTTTCTTTTAATGCTTCAGAATAAACACCATCATTTGTTGCTAATGAACGACCTAAAAATGGATTACGTGCATTATCTGTGTTTTCATTATAAAATGTTTTCAAATTATCACCCATACCATATGTACCTACCATTTGTTTTGCTAATGAATTAGCTTGTTTCAAATCATTTTGAGCTCCTAATGAAACAAAATTATCTCCATAAAAAATAGTTTCAGCAGCTTTTCCACCCAATGCAATTATAATACGTTTGAATAATAAATCTTTTGTATATAATCCACCATCTCTAATTTCAGGAAGTTCAGAAAATATTGTATATCCACCAGCACCATTATAAGTACTTTGAATAGATACTTTTTTAATTTCAAAATATTCAGGAAAACAAGCAGCTATAAAAGCATGACCCATTTCATGACGTGAAACACGCGTTAATGTATCATCATTTCTTGTATCATTTTTTTTAATAATACCAACTGTTAGTTTTTCTAATGCATCTTTTAGATTTTTTTCACTTATTGTTGTTTTTAATTGACGTACTGCATTAATAGCACCTTCATTTACCAAATTTTTCAATTCAGCACCACTATATCCAGCTGTTAATTCTGCAAAAAAATCCAAATCTACATTATCTTCAAATGTTTTATTTTGCATATGGACGCCTAAAATCGATTTACGTGACTCTTTATCGGGTAATGGAATATTAATAATACGATCAAATCTTCCAGGTCGCAATAATGCACTATCTAATACATCACGACGATTTGTTGCAGCAATAATTAATACATTATCATTTTGAGCGAAACCATCCATTTCTGCCAAAATCTGATTTAATGTTTGTTCGCGCTCATCATTTCCAGCATTAATACCAGTACCACGTTGTTTTCCTACTGCATCAATTTCATCAATAAAAATAATAGATGGTTCATTTTCTCGTGCTTGTCTAAATAAATTACGCACTTTTGCGGCACCCATACCTACAAAAAGTTCAACAAACTCACTTGCAGCAACAGATATAAAATTGGCATCACATTCACTGGCAATTGCTTTTGCAATTAAAGTTTTACCAGTTCCAGGTGGACCTTCTAATAAAATACCACGTGGAATTTGAGCTCCTGCTGCTTGATAAAGAGTACGATTATTTAAGTAGCTAACAACTTCGGTACATTCTTGGAAAATTTCGGGACTACCAGCCCAACTAGCTAATGAAATATTAGCTTTTATCATATTATTTTTATCATCTTTTTTAAGATTACCAAATGCACCTAATTTATCACCTCCACCCATAGGACCTAATGCACCTGGACCCATTCCTTTTGGTGAAAAAATGGAACTAAGAATAGAAATAACAATAATTGGTAAAAAAAGAGCACTGAAAAAACTATAAACATTTCCAACAAAACTAGAAATAGGATTTACATATTCATCTAATATTACTGTTTTAACATCATTTTTTGCAGCACGTTCAATAACCAAATTTGAAACAGATGAATCACTATTTGTAATTGAATAATCTTCAATATCATATTCTCCGTCTTTATTCAAATCTTTTTTAGAATATATTTTTTTCATATTATTTGAAAAATAAATCGTTTCTACATCTTTTTTATCAATATTTTTTAATAAATTATTAAAAGATTCTTTTTCAATTACATTTTCATATACCATAGGATTTATATTTTCATATAATGGTTTATGTAAAATTATTTTTTTTTGAAAAAAACAAAATACAGGTTGTATTAATAATAATAAAAAAAATCTCATTATTATTATTTATTAATATCTTTTTATATTGTTATAACTTCTTTATCTACATTACCAAGATAAATGTTATGTTTAGTAATTTTGTATGTTTTTGCTACTTGAGTACAACACTCATTGGCATAATCATATATTTGTATTATTTCTTGTAAAATAGTTTTTAATGGTATTGTATCTTGTATACAAGTAATAGTTTGTAAATAATGAGGATAATTTATAATATTATGAAATCTATATAAAATATCGGTACATGTATTCACGTATAAAACATAAATATTATATATTTCTCTTTTTTTATTATCACGTTTATTATTGATTTGTAGTATACGTTTAAATTCATTTTCATCAATTTGATTACGTAAATATTTTATACGTAATTCTTGGTTATCACGAACATGATCTGTAACAAATCGGTCCATAACAACAAATCGAATATGAATAATTTCTCTGCAAAATGGACGTATAAATTTACGTAAATCTGATAAATATATATTTGAAGCTAATAATAATTCCATATTACGTACTAAATGATGGTCTATTTCACGTCCACATTGTACTTCATTATGATTTCGTGGAATTTCACCACCAGTTCTACGCATCCATTCATAATAATGAGGATTGTGGACGTTATTTTCAACTCGTCCGCTTCTCCATGAAAATGCAGTATGACATTCTGTACACCACATTTGATCGCATCCATCGATTTTATGAATACCAACACCACAATTAGGACATGATTTAGTATCATTATTTAATAAAGTAGCTGTTGCTTTTGCATTTTCATCACAAACATGAACGCAATCACGGTCTAATCCTTTTATTTCATGACAATCAGGACAAGTCCATTTTTGACAAATCCCACATTTCCATTGAGAACTTAAGAAACCGCGACAATTTTCATCAGGGCATGCTTTTACAAATTTTGAACGTTCTTTTTGATTTTCAGTACGATTTAATAAACGATTACGTTGAATTCGCATGGATGATATATTGCGTTCAAGTCTACGTATTTTTAAATATTCATCATTTATTTTTTCTTGTATTTCTTCAGCTAAAATCATATTTTCTACAATCGGTTGTGTTGCAGGTAATAATGCACGTTCTTTATCAAATAAAACATCTTCAACATGGGATTTTAA
>Ga0181421_1000204_pt1 | contig 16793 bp, 11 predicted proteins | sample 44SPOviralmetaG_FD_130146 | JGI IMG/M metagenome (GOLD analysis project Ga0181421, IMG submission 130146) | Marine viral communities from the oligotrophic San Pedro Time Series (SPOT) site, San Pedro Channel, CA, USA - 44 SPOT_SRF_2013-06-19 | ecosystem: Environmental > Aquatic > Marine > Strait...
AGAGAAGAAGGAAAGTGGGAAATTTTGGGGTTTTTTATCGTTGCAGGAGGGGTTCGAGTCCGAAGTGCTCCATTTTGTCCCGTTCCTCCTGCGCCTCCTGCGGACATCCGCGCACCCGAGACGAGGGGTTCCGTCCACGCTCGCAGGCGATTAGCTCCTGCGCGTCCCGACCACCCCCATACGACCGGAGACGCGCCTCTTTTCAACGAGGAGTAGATCGAGTGTAAAACCCGCTCGAAAACTGCAGAGGGGCGTAAAACCGTTCGAAGCGCCTCTTTTTCCGCGAGGAGTAGACGGCTCTGCCGAGCGAAAAAAAAACCCGCTCGATTAGGTCCTAGTCGTCGGTGGGTGTGGGGGTGGGGTGTGAGTCCGCAGGGAGGCGCAGGGGGGTCGGCGTGGATTAGATCGGGTGGTGCGAGTCCGCAGCTTCGAGCCGCGGGGATTTCCGCGCGTTCGCGGGGCATAAATTTTTTTGTTAAGCATTTGTTAAGAAATATAAGATGTGCAACTGTCCAGATGAGCTCATGTTTTTAGACGGATACGAGTTCGACTGTGATAACAGTGATGATGACGGAGTTGAGTTACGCCTGACCGAAGTGATCGATACGCGCAGCAAAAACGCAATAAAGTGCCAAAGATTTTATCATAAGGATCGGTCCGCGCAGAAGCGGCGTGTTATAATCAATGGGATGAAAAATCACGGTCGGCTGCCGGCTTTGAGGACTGTCTTGAAATGGAACATCAACATCCATAAAGTGATCGAGTGCTATGAGCACCTAAAACAGAGGGATTCGCAGAAGTGGGATAAGATCGCTCTTCGGGCGAGGGTACTGGTCGCGAACATGCTGTAGAGCAGTGCAACCTTAGGAACGAGTATCACCACGCGACCCCACGTGTAAGTTTACCGATATCGGCTGGCACAGGCGGTCGACCCGTGGGTCTGAGGCGTGCAGGATGTCAGTTCGAGTCCGGGGTGGGAAACTTTTTGGCCCGCGGTCGGACCTTGGCGGCCGGATCTTGGCGGCCGGAAATCTCTGGCGATCGGAAATCCCCAGCCAGTCGACCGGCGCCCGACTTCAGCCGACCGGAAATTAATTGCGCGTTCATTTTCGAAATTTTTTTGTATTGGATATGGTAAGAAAGCCCGAAACATGGTTAACCCAAGCAAGAACGCTACTCGCAAGAACGCCACTCGCAAGACCAGTGGCCCCACTACCATCAGCGAGCTTAAGAAGGCGCTAGGGTACAGCCCGCGCACTCGCTACGCCACCATGTTGAAGGACCGCACTAACAAGCTAAAAAATATTTTGGACTCGAGCTTCTCCTCGGAGAGAGTCGTCAAGGAGACCACTGAGGTAGGAGAGGTTACATACACCACTAAAACCGCAGGAGAAGAAGTCCTCGCAGCACGGTTGAAAAAATTTATGAAAACTTTTACAGGAGCCAGCCTGGCTGAGAGGGCTAAAATTCGCAAGGAGGCGCAGGAATCGAAGGCGGAGGCTGAAAAAACTAGGGTTGAATTTGATAATTTTAAGGCGGCCATGGAGAGGCGCGCTCGGGCTCAGGAGAGGGAGATGAAAAGAGACGAGGCGCGCATGCTGAGCGGGGACCCATCCGCGCAGATTTCGTACGCGGGGACTGAGAAGAAAAAGCTGCTGGCGATGCTGAAGCGCTTGAAGCCAGCCCTAGACGCCGGTGAAAAACTGATGATAAAAATGACGGATGGGGATGATGGCGGTAAAGAGACCTGGTACGCCCTCTCACTACAGAAGCTAGCTGATGTCCTAAAAACCCTAGAGCAGGCCGGGATCGAAGATAGCGAGGCGAACGTCCCCACCGGGCACCTCGGTGGGAGTAGCACGGAGGAGGACTATGACTACGGCGGCGGTGGTGGAGACGAGCCTAGAGAGAGCGATCAGGAAGCCCAGGAGATGCTGAAATCGGGTAACGTGAGCGTTTCCATCTCGTACGCACCCAGTCGCTCAGGTGCGTCATGGTCGCGAAAGAACGGCGCATTTTTCCCCTTCACCCATGACTACGACGACGCCGACCTGACGGCCGAGCTAGCCAAGTTGGGCTGCCACGCCTCGATCGAGCCGGGGAATTACGAACAAAACTGCCTTTGGCACGCATTCAAATCCGCAGGAGTGTCTGAGGTGGCCTTGGAAGCAATGAAATTGGAGTTCAAGCAAAGAAAGATTTCGAGGCTGTCGATTAAGAAAATCGCACTCGCACACAAGCTGCGGGTCGTTATTCACACTGATGGAGATAAACAACCTACATCATACGGACCTGAGGACGGTCACTTCGTGGATTTGGCGCTAATTTCCGACCCAATGAGCCAGCACTACGTCCACATCTACCGCACTAAATTTTGCAAGTACGCCATTGAGAACTACGACCAGGTGAAAAACACCAAGAATTGGTGGAATTGGGCTTACGAGGGCAAGCGCGCCTCGAAGGGCGAGGAATCGCGATTTCTGATGTCACACAACTTACTCAAGCTCGTGAGGACTCTCCCGCGGTGCAAGCGCATCGACATATCCACGACGGGGATCCTTCAAACTCAATTTTGCGATCGGGTGTCGAAGACGGAGTATGCCATACTCGAGTACGAGGAAGGGCAATCGCGCCTCAAGCACGAGCCTCGCCTGACTACGCCTATGATATTTGAGAGCCAGGGCGAGGTGAAGGAGGGCAAAGTCGATCGAATCAAGGTGATGCGAGGCAAGCTAGCGATGAGTGACCCAGCCTCCTTAGATCTACTCGATAAGAAATTTTTGAAGTTCGGTTTCGGCATGGAGGAGCAGTCCCAAGCACTCCGGAAGGCGGTTACGTCCTTAGGCCCCAAAGTATTCTTCGATTTCGAAGCATGCCCGCACGGGAGGCATGAATGCTATGCCTTGTGCTACAGCGAGGAGAGTGAGGAGGGGGTGCATCGCCTTAAAGGTAAGGGGCCGGAGCTAGCCAAGCGATTCCTGGACGAGCTTTTGGATAAATACGGCAAGGACGGGGACGGGTTAAAAAGTGAGGAAGTTAAGAAGTACAGGGCCGTGGTCCAGCCTCAGATTCAGAAGTTTCGAAAGCTCAAGGAGGACGCTGGGTGCGTCCATTGTGGTATTTGCTTCGACGGCGAGCACCCGCCCCACGTTGATCACTGCGGAGATCGGGAGTTTCGTCACCTGGTGCGCGACTACAAGAAAAATGCTAGGAGCGAGGCCACGCCCGAGGGATTTGCGCAGTTCCATGCCAAGCACGCGGAGCTGCAGATGTTGTGCAAAGACTGCCACTACGCTAAGCCCGTAGCTGAGAGCGTTACTCTCCTAGCCCATAACATGAGTTATGACTTCGCTTTTATCCAACCGTTCCTCAAGCGACTCAGCCTCGTAATCCCTCAAGGCGCTAACAAGGTGATCTGCGGCCAAGGCACTTATGGCGGGTGCGTAGCGATCTCCAGGGACAAGGAGACGTACCGGTACCTCAACTTGAGATTCAAAGATACACTAGCGATGATTGCTACCAAGCTCGAAAAATTTGGTGAAACTTTCAAGCTGGAACAGAGCAAGGAAATCTTTCCTCACGCTCTGATGACGCATGATTTCGTGTCCGAGGGAGCGCTCGCGACCGAAGAACTCCTCCGCAGCGGGCTCGATTCCGAGGAGAAAGTCAAGCAAGTCGTTGAAAATTGCAAAAACATCGACGCGGTGGCCAACGATGGGCGGTTCGACTTGATCGAGTACTCACTTTACTACTGTGCTAGGGACGTGCAAGTGCTGAAGCAGGGCTGGGGCATTTTCAACCGATTGATGCGCGACACCTTCCTCATGGACTGTTATCACTTTCCTACAATGGCCGGCCTCTCTGATCAGTATTTCATCGACAATGGTTGCTTCGATGGAGTGCATGAGATCGCAGGAGTTCCCCAGGCATTCATTGCTCAGTGTTCGGTAGGAGGGAGAGTAATGTGCGCCAACAACCAAGCGTGCCACGTTAAGGAGAAACTGGCCGATTTTGACGGGGTTTCCCAGTACCCAAGTGCGATGTACGCCCTCGGCGGAGGGACGCTTGAGGAGCAAATGAGAATAGCGGTCGAGGAGGCGGTCGAGTCGGTCGAGGCATGCGAAGCGCGGGAGGCCTATGGGGGGTATCTTATGGGAGCTCCTGAGGTGTACGACCCAGCTATCCACGACTTGAACAAGGTCGATGGGTGGTTCGCCAAGGTGAAAATTACTCGCATCAACGAGGAGTACCGCTTCCCCACCGCACGAGTTCGCACTCCTGCGGGAGCGCACTGGACGAACGATTTGGTTGGGAAAGAAATATTTATCGACTCCCACGAGGACCTTACCCGATTCCAAGGTGCGAAATATGAGATTCTCCAAGCGTACGTTTTCACCAAGGGGCGCAACCCAGCGATCAAGAACACAATTCTGCACCTGTTCAATGAGCGCAGGAGAGTCAAGAAAATCGACCCGAAGGGCTCTATGCAGATGATTCTGAAGCTCATGATGAACGCCGCCTACGGGAAATGTGGCTTGAAAGCGATCAATGTGGACGTCAAGTACGTCGAGGCGGAGAACCTACCAAATTTCATCAGCAATCACTTCAATTTCATTAGAATGGGAATGGACTTGGGGAACGGCACTCACAGGATTGAGCTCTATAAGGAGATTCAGTCTCATTACAACCGGCAGCACGTGGCGTGCGAGATTCTGAGCGTCTCCAAAAAACCCATGAACGAGGTGATGTGCCTCGCCGAGGACCTCGGTGTGGATATATTTTACACCGATACCGATAGTATGCATATCGAGTACGACAAAGTCCCTCAGGTGGTTGACGCCTACCGCGAGAAGTATGGTCGCGAGCTCGAGGGTAAGATGATGGGACAGTTCCATGTCGACTTTGAAGATATCAAGAAAGGAGTGGGAGGAGTGCACGCCGTGGAGTCATACTTCCTAGGCAAGAAGATATATGCTGACCGCCTAAAGGATGATGAGGATAACGAGGGCATTCACTATAGAATGAAGGGGATACCGCCCAGTGCGGTCGTGGCGAAATCGAAGGAGAAGAAATATGGCGGAGATATCATGAAAGTTTACAAGGAGTTGTTCGAGGGCGAACCGGTCACTTTTAACATCCAGTGCTCCTTCAAAACTGGCAAAGACCATTCCATCACTACCGTCCAAATGAAGCGCAAAATTCACTTCCCGCACCTTAAGAAGGAGTAAACCCCTCCAAACATCGAAAATTAAAAAGTAGCCCACATAGTATACCCAGCGTGCGATGCCCATCATCAGTAGAAAGCAGTGCCTTCGCATCGACCCTACAGGAGCGAGCTGCCCTAGGAGAGCAACTAGTGCGTTAGCCGAAGTAGCAGACGCGCGGGACGCGCGAGACGTTAGTAGTGTTAGTAGCACTAGTAAACCTAGTAGGTCTAGCAAACCAAAGTCGGTTTTAAAAGTCCCTTTGAAGATGTTACAGCCCACCCATAAATCCCTCACTGTCGAGGAGATGAATAAAGCTAAGTTGGTGGAGGCGAGCAAGATAGCGTATAAAAAATCATTCAATGAAGCTCAAAGTTATTTAGATGAGAACGGCCTCGGGCACGACATAGACACCAGCCTCTCCACCAAGGAAGGACTAGTCCTCGTCGACGGCGAGGGGCGGGCTAAGCTGGCGTACCGCGGGACTGATATCAGGAATAAAAGTGATCTAACCGCAGACGCGCTAATAGCGGCCGGGGCTGAAGAAACTCATGCAAATTTCCGCAAGGGCGATACACAAATTAAGGAAGTCATGCGGACGTATGGGAGCTCGGTAGAAACGCTAGGCTACTCTTTGGGCGGTGCGCAGGCCGTGCACTTTGCCAATAAATACGGGCTAAAATCGACCTCGTACAACCCGTTTATTGGTCCGAAACTACTCAAACCTAAGAGTGGGAATCACCTGGTGATACGAACCACCGAGGATTTCGCTAGTTTAGGAGTAGCTGCGGGTGGGAAATATCAAGTAAAGTCAATACATCCTCATAAGGACCTCATCAACCCTGTTGAAGCGCATCGCCTCGAAAATTTCACCCGAAATTCTCCTAGACGACCTGGGCTAACGGACGCACTCATAAAATCATTGCAGGCGCAAGGAGAACGAGCGGGCGAGCACGAGCTGATGCACTCTATCGGAGTGGCGCAGGACCGAGGGAAGACTTTCACTAGTTGGTTGCACGAATTCAATGGCGGCCGCGGTGGAGACACCACTCCGAACGGAGAGTCCCTAGCTGGCGAGCGAGTGCGCTCAGGGAGCAAGATGGTGCGTATGTGGGAGGAGCACGCCTCGTCTCGTCCCAGTACTTCTACCTATACCCCGTTTACTCCCCAGGAACGTGAGCACCTAGCTGCTAGGAAGGGTAGAACGCCCACCGAACCGGCGACGAGGGTCAGCGAGCGCGCTGCCTTTAGGAGCAAATCGCCTGCGGAACGGGAAGTTATCATTCGCAAGGAGCACGCCAAGCTTCGCACGCTCGCGCAGGCGGTAGATAAGCACGCGGAGCTCCACGAAGCCAGTGCAAACGCCCTCAAACGCCTCGTCCACCCGACGACCATCGCGACGGGGTTGATTGCAGGAGGGCTAACGAGTACGGGTATGGAGCTAATCGACCACGACCATAAAATTCCCGAAGTCCCAAGGGCTGGTATAGAGGGAGGAGTGGCTGGGGCGGTCGCGGAGGCAGGAGCAGCTCGCCTCGCGGGGTCGGTACTTACCGGTAGTGCTTTGGCGGTTGGCGCAGGAGTTGGAGCGGTGGGCGCGGTGGCTGGGGTTGGGGTGGACATAGGCGTTAGTAAGGGACTGGAGGCTTTGGGTGCGAGCGAGGACGTGTCCGAGGTCTCAGGAGCAGTAACGGGTGGAATGGTGAGTGGAGGTTTGGGGATAGCCGCGGCTAGCGCCATGGGCGCGGAGCTTGGAATCGCCGGCGGGCCGGTGGGCATCGCACTGGGTGCTGGAGTGGGTGGGCTCATTGGGCTAGGCAGCTGGCTCGTGGGCAAGATCGGGTCTTAAGTTCGTTCGCTTAGGCCGCGCGGTTGAAAACCTCGAATTAATTTCTATGGATATTGGAAATCATGACCGACACACCAAAGAGCTACAAAGACGCGCTCACGCGCAAGCGCGAGGTTAGCCCCACCACCACCACGCCGGACGGTAACGAGACGCTCAGGCGGGTGAGGACGCGCATCATACGCAGGGAGTTTCCGCACCTGGACGGCTACCTGTCCGAACTCATAGCTGACGCTTGGATTCGCGAAGACCAAGAGAATAAAAATATGTGCTTAGACCATAAGGACGATGATAGAGGTGCGCTCGAAGAACATCTTCCTGAGCGACCTGAGCGTTGCGGGGATCTCGAGCCTGCACCTCCCTAGCAACCAGTTTGACTTGGGGAGTAATGAATTCGCTCGCGTGAGTTTGATCAAGATACGGTTTTCAGACGTTTCCCTACCCGCCATGTACCTCAGGACCAATTTCACACTCACGAATTTCGAAAATCTCCCAGGAGATCCTCGGGCGCACCACACAAACGTCATCGCCGAGGTAGATGGATCGGGGTTCGAGGATCACCAGAGCGTATACGGGTCTAGCTTAGGCAACCGCATCCTGGATAGAATCGAGCTCCAGCTCACCAAGCCGGACGGAACGGCCGTGGCTACGGCCGCGTCCTCGACCTACGACGTGGTGCTTCGTTGGAGCGTTATCAGCCACTAGGCAATTTTCGTACCGATTTCGATTTTTTTTCTTTAGCTACGGTATAAAAAAGCAGAATGGAATCGAGCTATGTGCCTAAGGGAGTGAGAATGATCGCGGAGCGCATGAGCGGCATGGCGCGTAACCGAGTTCGTGTCGAAAGCCAAGGAGCAAGCTCGGTGAACGCCGGGCATATCATTACCTTCCAGATTCCCGAGGGAGTTGTTGACCTTCGCAGTTTTAAGATCCATGCCCGGATGAAGACGACCGAGTCAGTGCTTGGGTCTGATAAGGTGTTTGGCAAGCTCCCGGCCGACTCCGCGTCCCTAATTAGCCGCCTGGAGATTCAGGCCAACGGTCAGCAGCTCACCCATGCATCGAGCGAGTTCAATTCCATCTCTAAGGTCCTCAAAGTGTGCAAGGTGAGTTTGGGACATGATCACAGCGTCGAACGCCTGCTTTCTCACTCGGAACATAAGACAGATGCCGCTGTTGATGACGTGTCGCTCGTGTTCATGAATCTGTTTGGTTTTTTCGGCGATAGCTCGGTTCGTTACTTGGATACCTCCCTAGTCGGCGCGATCACGGTGCGCATTACCCTCGCAGGCCCCGAGGTAATTACTTCGATCGGGTCTGCAGGAGGCAGTGTCCTTGGGCACACCCTCACCTCAGAAGAGCTCTTGCTCCCTAACCCAACCTACTCCGCCTCGGAGCTCTACTCGACCATCGATGTGCTCAGCCTTCCGGAGGTGTACTCGCAGCTGGTGCGTGAGCGCCTCGCCACTACTGGTAGCATCTCCTTCAATTTCAAAGACTACCTCTCGTTTTCTCTCCCGGGGCAGACGGGCGACACCGCGGCCATCTCCTTCAACCTCTCGGCTCAGTCCCTAGACCGAATATACGTGGTTTTACGCGACTCGACCTACAACGCCGGCACTCCCAATTCAGGAACCAAGCTCTCTGACGCAGCGGTCAGCTTCGGCGATGCCAACCTCTCTAACTTCTTCAAATTCAAGACATTCGATAGCACGTCTGATAAAGACGGGACGGCTTCTTATCAATTTAGCCTCAACAATGTAGTATGGCCTCAGTACCGAATGCGCGTTTCTGACGCGCTTTACAACCTTGCGTATGCCGAGGACGTCAGCCGGCGTGATGGTTTGATTGTTCAATCCCGCCTCGCTGCCCACGAGGCTTATGGAGTGTTTATCTGCCCGCTCTCGCTCACTGACGAGGGCGTCGGACTTGCCTCTGGCTATGATTGTCGTGGAGTGAATAGCACGTTCCGATTCGACGCGCAGGGCCTTGTTGCGGGTGACAAGGCAGTTTTCGCCGTCGCCGAGGTAACTAAGACCCTTGTGATCGGTCCGGGGCAGCAGCTCTCGATTATGCACTAAGCGCGAAAGCACTAAGTAATTTTTTTATCTAAGGATACCACATAAAGCGAACTATGATGGCGATACCACCCGCATACGCCCCCGCGAAGCCCCAGGCCGACGCGAACTCCCTAGCGAAGCTTAAGTTTGGCAAGCCCAAACGACCTCCTAAGGTCGTGGCGATTAAGCGCACCGGCGTAGCTCCTAAACCCATTATCGAACGGATTGGCTCCGTGCTCGCCTTCATGCCCTCCCACAGATCGCCCAATTGCTACCCGCTCTCCCTAGTGACGCCCAAACACGGCCTAGCCCGCTAAAAAAAAAAAAGTAGGTGTAAAGCATAGGCACACTCACCTGCCGGTATGCCTCAAACTAACTTAATCGAAGCTAGGAGACGCGCAAAGCTCTTAGGAGTCTATGTAAGACCGTCTGCGAGGAAGAACAAGAAGCTGGACGTCTATGATAAGGATGGAAAATACCTCGTTTCCATAGGCGATATCAGGTATGAAGATTTTTTGATTCATCAAGACCTCAAGCGTAGGAAAAGATACAAGCAGCGACACGAAAAGTACCGGCACACGCCTGGGACTGCGAGCTACTACGCGGATAAAATTCTGTGGTAAGGAGTATACGACCTCCTAAGGTCATGGCCTCCTCGCTAAAAACCTTAAAAGTCTCGGGGCTCGACATCAAACCCGGTAAAGGAAGCGCTTTTGCTATACAAACTCCTGCGAATTTGCCTAAATTACACCAATGCTGTGTCGCGGTGGGTAAACGAGGATCGGGTAAGACCACGGCACTCGTATCTCTCCTCGAGAAGCTCCCGTTCGACTACTTGATAGCCGTTTCGCCGACGATGCGATCGAACGCCGACCTGATGAAGCGCCTAAAAGTCGAGCACGTTTTCGAGGACGTGGACGACCCTTCCGCGTGCGATAGTATTCGGGCTATTTTAGAGGCCGAGGCTGAGGCGCTCGACAAGTACCACGAGGACCTTAAAAAATGGAAGAAACTGCAGGCGAAGTTGGGCTGCACCCACGCGCGAATCACCGACCAGGAGTTGGATGATTTCTACAGCGATCGCACTATGGACTTGGAGCCGCCCACGCACCGCTGGGGTGGACGCAAGCCTGTAGTTGGCGTGATTTTTGACGACATTCAGGGGAGTCAGCTCCTGAGCAAACCTCGTAAGATCAATCAACTCGTGATTTTTCACCGCCACTTGGGTCAGCTCGCCGCAGGAGGTAGTATCGGTGCGAGCCTCTATTTTCTGGTGCAGTCTTACAAATCGTCAGTCGGCGGGCTCACTAAGACCATTAGAAACCAGGCCACGTCCATGATTCTATTTCGAACGAAGAATGAGAAGGAGCTCGCAGAAATTTCGGAAGAATTCTCAGGAGAGATCACCCCTGCTACGTTTCTGAAAGTGTATGAACGCGCCGTCCTCGGTGGAGGTGCGCACGATTTTCTGCTCGTGGATTTGCATTCTAAGCCAAACCACCCGTCGTCCTTTCGGAAGAATTTGAATGAATTCATCCTCGCGCCAGCGTGAACGAGTTCATCCTCGTCTGAGTCTACGCTCGCGCCTGCGCGTGACGAGCTAGTGCGCGTGGGGGACGTGCAAACTCTGCAAAGCTGTGAGATCAATTTCGCCGTCGTTTGCCATTTGCATCTGAAGAGCGAGGGCCGACTCGGCTTGCTTCTTCGCTAGAAGAGCGAGATCCCGTTCTCTCGACACCTCCCGCAGATCCCTGACATCTAGTTTATGTCTGATAACTCCAGCATTGATGTATTTCCTGACATCGGCCTCCACCAACCCCGTGTTGTCCATCTCCGTTATCGCGTTTTTCGAAAAATCCAGCGGGAGCTCTATCGACGCTTGCGTCTCCTGATCCACCTGATCATTCGCCTTAGCCGCTTCCTCGATTGGCACTGGGGTGAGTCTTTGAACGAAGCCGATGAGCGGCACGTCGGTTAGCGCCTCGCCCACCACCCGATCGACTCCTACGAGGCGCGCTCGAGCGAACTTCGGCCGCCGGTTCGGAGTTTTAGGAGGCGGTACGCCTCGTTCACCAGCTAGCTCGCACTTCCTCCTCACGAAATCGTTATATTGTTCGATCGATCGCATTTATACTCTACCTCGAGATAAAAAATGCTAGCTTATTGATATAAATAAGATGACGTCCTTGGGAAAACGATGCCATACTACCCACCTGGACGCTTCGGAACTCACGGTCGGGTTTTTGAGCGTGGCCTCCTCCAACATTGCCGCCATCACCGATTTTAGCGACACTGACCTAACCACTGCCCGCCTAAGCACTGGCGCTATAAACCTAGGGGATTACGAGGTGAGCGCGCCCTCGGGAGGCACGTTCGAGATCAAGGAAGGAGGAGGCAGCGTTCGCTTCGCCCTGAGCTCAGGAGGGGCGTTCCTACAAGGATATCAACCTCAACTCACTGTAGGAGGCGCGAGCATCCCCGACGTGGTCCTAAGCAGCTTCGGCCTCAACCTCGACGACGACCCTAGCTTGACCAACTCCTTAGTGACCGCGGGCGCGCTTAGTCACTATATCGAGAATGATTTACAGCCCGTGCTCCTAACAGCCCCAGCCGGATCGCAAGGAGGAGTGCGAGCTAGCGCCATATCCCTAACCACACCGAGCTCCCTAAACGTGCCGAGTTGTAGAGCAGTGCTCGAGTTGCTAAACAACCAGGAGAACGCTCTGTATAGAGGAATTCTAGCGACTGTGAGACAGATAGGATATATCAACACCGATAAAATACCAGCTCTGCAGGACTCCGTGTCGGTGAACAGCGTGCTCATGGGTGAGTTGGCTCTTTCGGTGGCCAGTAACTACACCGGTCTCGTGGACGTTGCGAATCAAATTGGTTATATAAATGGAACCGAAATACCAGCTCTCCAGGAGTCTGTGGCCGAGCTGGACACTACGCTCTCCTTGAACGTCCTTAGCGTCGGCAATCTGGCTTTGTCTTTGAGCGCGGTTCGGACAGTCGCCGATCATAACACAGCTAAAGCTAACGTGTTAGGGGCACTATATACCGAGTTGGAGACTGAGCTCTCCTTGAACGTCCTTAGCGTCGGCAATCTGGCTTTGTCCTTGAGCGCGGTGCGGGCAGTCGCCGATCATAACAACGCTAAAGCTAACGTTTTAGGGGCATTATATACCGAGTTGGAGACTGAGCTGTCCGTACAGCAAACCACCCTCAGCACACAGCGAATTCTAGTCGATTCGAACGCTATCGAGGCAGCGGAGGCGAAGTTGGTGGCTATTTCCGTAAGCGCGGACGTGACCGAGTTGGCTCTATCAGTGGGTGTGGTCCGTACGGCAGTCGATTTGAACACCACGAAAGCTAACGTTTTGGGGACGCTCTATACCACGCTGGAAACCGAGTTGACTACGCAGCGAGCGGACGTCGATTCGAATAATACCACAGCGGTGGAGGCGAGGGCGATGGCTATTTCCGTAAGCGCGGACGTGGCCGAGTTGGCTCTATCAGTGGGTGTGGTCCGTACGGCAGTCGATTTGAACACCACGAAAACTGACACCCTAGGAACACTCTACACCACACTGGAAACTGATGTCTCTACGCTAGACGTCGCCTTGTCCCTACACGCCACGGCGGTTTCGGTCAACTCGGAGGATATTTCGACACTCGACACTGCGCTGTCTGTGAACATAGCTAAGCAGGACCGTGACGTGAGCGGCCTGTACAACCGCTTGGCACTGGTTACGGACGTGGCGGAAAGGTTTATTACAGCTACTGATTTCACCATTTATTACTCATCAGCCCCGTTCTCCATCAACGTAGACAATAACGAAATTGCCGCTTTCGAGGTGAGCCAAGTCACGTTCCCATTTGGCATAGTCCGGTCGGATGCCGATTTTCAATTTTCCGCAGGGGATAGCACTCTCATCTTAGACTCAACTTCGCCTTCGCTGTATCTGACGAGCAAGACCTCTACAAACAAAATAAAAACGGCCTCGGAACTCGAGACTGAATTCTTGAAATCCACGGTTGCCGCTAACGTTTACGCACCTCTCACTACCACCGCCTCCTTGCAGTCATCGGTCACTACGCTCCAAACAGATCTCGCCGGCGTTGATCAAAAAACCTTGAGCGTGGCGAGCGTTTCAAATGAATTATCGAATCGAATCGGTGCTGTGAGCAGCAAGCAAAACGCGATCCAGCAAACGCTCGACCAAACAGTGGTTGATGTGAACGAACTTGAAACTGTAGTTAGCAAAAACGGAAACGCTACGAGAATTACGGGCGTTGCAGCGGTCAACTTCTCAATCGCCTCGAATCTCATCGCTCAATTTAATGAAAGCGAGACGATTCTGCGCTCTGCAAAAATCTACAAGGACGATGTTGCTGTTGACAACGAACTCCTTCCAAGTGGGTCGATTACAAGTTTGATTAGCGTGGCGATGGACAGTCACGATACATCCGTTCTCTCAGTGGGCGCCGTGGCATCAGCTAACACAATTTCAATGCTTTCCTTAGGCGCGGAATTGACCTCAGCCCAGCAAGCCGTTAGCGTAAATACAACTGACCTCTCGACTAGCGCGGAGATCGTTTCTGAGCTCTATCTTTCAGTGGGAGACTTGGCTGTTGATGTGGCCTCCTTAGAGGGTGGGTTGGACGTGGCTAAAAACGATATCAACACCCTAGAAGGCGTGACTTCTGCGACTTTGGACTTGATAATCTCGGTAGGAGCGGAGCTGGACGCTACGAAAACCGATATCGAGACAATCGAAACGGACGTTGGGACACTCGATTTGAAGCTGAGCGTTCAACACACCCAAATCAGTCTGAACACAATCAGCGCAGTCGAAGCTCAAGCGCTCGCCATTAGCGTAGCGGCTCTCGACTTCGTCACTCGCGAAGCTGCCGAAAACGACTTCCTAGGGGTCGATTCTATCAGCTCGAAGTTCGCAGTCACCGGGGAAGGGGATCCTACCGTGTATACGCTTGAAACAGATGCAGGCACAGCGATTCACGTGTACAGCACCTTCTCTCACTGGGCGAACGACGCGTTCTACGGTAGTGCAGATGCTGTATTGAAAAGTAATACTTCGTTTGCTACGACAAAGTGGACTTTAGAGAAAGACTTGGCCACGCAGGCGAGTAATGACACCCGGTACGGTACTCTCCCCGTGCAGCAGTTGTTGGACCAACGCGTGACGACACTCGAGGAGGGCGGTCCGTTCGGCACACTCTCCGTGCAACAGTTGCTAGACGAACGCGTGACGGTACTCGAGGAGGGCAGCTCCGGAGTCGACTCCACTCTTATCATGACCTCGGGTAACGCTACGCAGGTTAAAGGCGTTTCAACCGTAAATATGATTACTACGCAAAATTCGTCTACCTGCGCTCGTTTTAAAACGGATCGCATCGAATTGTTGCAAGATTTACACATCGACCATATTACGCCTGGCCAGCCGTCAAAACTGATTTCTACTGACGACGTCATTTTCGTGACCCCAGGCGGCATCTACAAGGACTCTGTAGCGACTGAAAATGAGTTCATTAAAAAAAGCGACATCGACGCCTTGATAGCGCAAAGGCTAAACGCTGCGTTTATGGTATCTAATCAAACTGGGTTGCCCTTGAGCACGGAGTGTACCGTCACGAGAGAATCAGCGGGCGTTTATTTAGTTCAGTTCGTGGACTCATGGAACACTCAGTTCCTCGATCACCACTATTCCATTTTGCTGCAGGACCGTTCGGTGGAGCTCGGGAGCGGCATACCGAAGCCGAGTAGGCGAGCACAGTATTGGACTAACAAAAGCAATACACAGTTTCGCATTATATGCACCGAGGAGGAAGACGGCTTTCCTACCGACGGCACGGGCGCTGAGGACACGCCTCGTGATCCCGGTCGCTTAGATTTCGTCTGCATTCGAGGCGCGGTGGTGTTCGCACAGGGCAGTTTCAACGCTTTCAGCTCTTCTTCATAGTCTTCAGGTCAACGTCGTGGTTTAGCGTCTGTTTCGTCTCGATTTTATTTAGGAAGGCATAAACTCTAGCATACCCCCACTGCTCCTTACTGAGCTTGCTCGACATGGGCGCTTTGACGTTCTTCGCATAAGTACCTTTCATCCTAACGCTCCTGGGGTTAGTGGCGTGTGCACCAACACCGCGGTTGTATACCTCCTGGAGGACGGCTACCGGATACTTCGACTCGCGGGCTAGGGTCGCTATCGAGTGCGATTTGTCCTTGGGGAAACCGTGCCTGAGATTCCACTGTTCTTTATGGGTTTTCGGCATTTTATTATACTGCTTACTAACATAATAAAGCGCCTTATGGACCTCGAGACTTTCATACGCAACACGGACCTCGAGCCGGGTGATCGAATCGGCATATACTGCGTGTCTCCTAACCTCCTGCCTAAACCTTTCGACCGAGTCTTCAGGTGCGGAGCTGCGGGGACTCGAGAGGTTATCACGAATGGCGGGAGTTTGTCCGCCTCGAATTTTAGGTCGAGAATGGCCATGTACTTCAGCAACTGGATCCAGGGTGGGACGCTTCATTTCTGCCTGACAGTGCCTAGGAGCGTCTACTTGGGATACACCATGAAAATTCCGGATGAAAACCTCCACGCCCTGGACGCCCGACCGCTCATAGCTCAGCCCGGCTCCACGATGCTTCAGCACGTAGAGCGAAAATATCACCGTGCCGTGGAAGCTCAAGGACTCGAACGGGTGCGCCCCGGGCGTGCTGAGTGGTTTGAGGGCGACTTGGAGCTGATTGAAAAGGCCATGCGCTCGATTGGTTCTGGTACTTTTTACCGATTTGAAAATAATCGAGTCGTTCTTAAGGAGCGCCTACGAGGCGGTAAGCTTCCTAAGACCGTGAAGGCTAAACACAGGCGTTCTCCTAGAGACCTTAGGGCAACGAATGAAAAAATCATCGTTCGCCCCGCTAAGGGGAGCTCCGAGTCATTGCGTAAAACTCTCGCGAACCCGCGCGTGGCTGCTAGTATTGCCGAGCTCGTCTCCATGGACGATAGCGTGCAAAGGATTCGGATTACCCGGTCTGCGAAGGCGATAGCGCCGGTGTCTTCGAGGACCAGGTCGTCTGTGTAGATTTTTTTATGTGTGTTGGATAATATACATGGCGTCAAACGATCCAGACTTTTTGGAACGGAATAGTGCCTTCCTTCTTACCGTTTTTGCGGGGCTCAGCGCCTGCTGCGCGGGGCTAACCGCCTACATGTTGAAATCAAGGTGTACGAATATTCGTTGCTGTTGTATCTCGTGCCAACGAGAGCCTTTACCAGCTGAGAGTGTGGTGTAAGCGCACGACTATAGCGAAAACATGTTTCTCACCATGCCGGCAGATCGGTCCGCGGACTTCGCCTTGGGAATTTTCACTTCCGTTACCTCCTCCTCTTCCTCGAGGGCGTCTTCGGAGTCCGATTCCTCCACTACGATCACCCTCCGTCGCACCGGCTTCTTCTTCGGCTTCTTCTTCTTCTTCACTACTCGCTCCTCAATCACCTCTTCCACTTCGGACTCGTCCTCGTCCTCCTGGAGCGGTCGCACCGCTTCGACTGCCTCTTCCTCCTCGGCGGGCTCAACGCCGCCTTCGGCTTGCTGGGCTAACGCCTCAATTCGAGCCTCGTTATCTCGAATGACCTTCTCGGCTATCTTGCG
>Ga0181421_1000205_pt1 | contig 16769 bp, 18 predicted proteins | sample 44SPOviralmetaG_FD_130146 | JGI IMG/M metagenome (GOLD analysis project Ga0181421, IMG submission 130146) | Marine viral communities from the oligotrophic San Pedro Time Series (SPOT) site, San Pedro Channel, CA, USA - 44 SPOT_SRF_2013-06-19 | ecosystem: Environmental > Aquatic > Marine > Strait...
TACAAAGTTTACCCACAACAATATAATCACTGCTGTTCAAGAATAATCTGGCATAGTTTTTGCAAAACATATATTGGAAGTACTCACAGTGAGGCTTCTTGAGTGCCAATCGGGCTCATTAACAATATAAAAAGTAAAATTATGACACAGTTATTAAATGGAAAAACGGTACCTGCTAGCAGGAATGATTTCTTAACGCCATTCGACTCTCTTTTTGACGAGATGATCGGAAAAGCCTTCCCTTCTTTTGAGCAAGAGTTTGGAGTAAACTTTTTTGGAAGCAACAGTTATCCAAAAGTAGATGTAATTGATAGCCCCGAAGCTATTGAATTTGAGGCTGAAATCCCAGGGTTATCAAAAGACGAAGTTTCAGTAGAAGTAGAAAAAGGGGTCTTATCAATTTCGGGCCAAAAACGCCAACAAGATGGCGGCGAGCAAAAAAACTATATTCGCAAAGAACTCAAGCGTTCATCTTTCAAGCGAAGCTTTCAGCTTTCTGACTCATTTAATCACGATAAAATACAGGCTAAATTCGAAAATGGATTATTATTAATATCCGTGCCGAAGCGAAAACCAGAAAAGTCTAAGAAAATAAAAATACTTTAATTCTGGTAAGCCCTCTTCGGAGGGCTTTTTTGTTGAAAAACAATTTAAAAGTGTATAATATATATTATGGCCGAAGAACAAGAAAATGTAAAAAAGATTAGAGAGCTTGATAGTTTTGAAACTAGTCAGCCACTAGCTACAGGCGATTATTTAATAGTTGCTACTAATGAGGGAATACCTGCAACTAAAAAAGCTTCAATTAAAGAGGTTGTTGATATTTATAATATTTCGTTGATTGATGAAGACGAGGAGGATCAAGTTACAGATCCAGATAACCCAGGAGAAACAATCAAAGATCCAGAAAAAGAGCCCGGCAAAGAATTAGATGAAGATGGCGATGGAGAACCTGACGGCAAAATCATCACAACACCAGTTAATGCAGGAAATTTAGATACTATTATTCAAGAAGGCGGCGGCTTAAAAGTTATAACTGAATGTCGTAAAAAAGAAGATAATGCAATCGTTGACTGTAGTAGTGCTGATGCTTATTATCGTTATGGAAAGCTCGCTTTAGATTTAGGTGAAACTGAAGGTGTTTATGGTTACGATATGGAATTTAATTACGGTTTTCCTAAGAAAAGATATTTCTTTTCATTTGGATTGCTGCAAAAAATTGAATATGGAGTAGGTAAAATCTTGGAATATTTCGCGCCTCCGGAGTCTGGATGGTTTAGTCTTCTTGATAATAATACTCAGCCAGACATGGCAGAATTAACTATAAATCTTTCTGGAGAAACTGATAATTTTGGAGAAGTGGGTGGTATGTGGGGTTATATCCTTGAACATAATGCATGGACCTTTATTAATGCAAAACCATCAATAATGAATGATTTTACAGAATATTTTTACTTCTGGAATGAAAAACTAGGATGGTACAGTTTTATAATCGCGACCTACCCTTTTGTTTATCTCTCTCAAGGGGTAGTTATAAGTGAATCCGAACAAGTTTCTCCAAGTTGGGCCTACATATATGAAGATAAAATTTATCTTTATGAAAATCAAAAATGGTACCAAATCAGCGATTTGTCGCCTGTTGATAGTAGCGGGCAACCTACGCCTCCAACCGATCTGCCTGACACAGGTGATACAGTTTTCCTGCCCCCCGCCGAAGAGGTACCTGACCGATAATTAAATATGAAACACACTCCAGAACAATTAAAATCAATAGCCCAAGAAGCAAAAAAAAGCCTTAATCAAGTAAGGCAAAAATTTTTGAAAGAACACGGGGTAGAAGATAAAAAAGAAAAATCTAGCAAATCTTCTCAGCAAGAAGCAAATCTCAAGAAGTCTTAAATTAGTGTACTCACATATGTGAGGAAAACTGATATAGAGAAAATTAAACGCAATGCCCCCGAGCTTCCTTATAATACTTGCCCTTACATTGATTTCATACAAGAGATCTTAAAAGAAGCTATTGATCAAACTGATTCTGTATTAGTAGAAAAAAAACTAGAGTTAGCTGATTCTATTTTGGAATATGTGCGCGAATCTAATGATTCTCTACGCCAAAGCTCAATGTATTGGTATCAAAAATTTAATTCAAATAAGTAATTTAAAGATATTATCACATATCTTTACCAGGTATATTCCATTGAGTTAATTCAAAAGTATAAGTGCGAAGCGCCCAAGTATAAGTCGTAACACCCCCTAAAGGACTAATACGAACCCAATCATATGTTGTATTTTGAAAATTATACCCATTTGAAATATTAATAGAGTTTATCTGGCCGTGATCACTAATGCCTGCCGAAAAACCAGGAAAATTTGGCGAAGAATAGTCAGAAAGATCAGATTTGTAATGATTTACCCTCTCTGTTCCGTCTTGAAATTCAGCAATTGAATAAGCCCTTGTTCGTGGATCTTGCATCCTATCAACAGGATCTGATTTAGGAGGATTGCTGCCATTTGATGTGACATGTAGCCATTCTTCCATCTTAATCAATAAAATCATTGTTCCGGGTTGGGATTCATAAAGTGAACGATCATATCCGCTACCTGCATTTGTTAGTGAATAGCTAGTTATCCTATTACCTTCTACATGTATTTTTCCTTTTGCCCCGCTACCTATTACAGTAGGTGTTCCTATAAATTCTATTTTAAAAGATCCATATCCATGCCTGCCAAAAAATGTATCACTCATACGCGGTAAATAAGTTGATGTATCATTATAACCTGGCCCCAAAGCCAGAGGATTCAGGGCATTCTCTATAAAGTCTCCATTTTCATCCAAGAGATCTGAATTGACAAAACTACTTTCGTCTAATTGAGCTATATCAGTATCAAATGCAGTATAATCCGATTTATTGCTAGAAGTTATCTCACTAGTATCAATGTAGTAATACTTGGGACCAATTCCTTCAAATATCACATCTCCATTTAAATCTTTTTCTGAATAAACAGTAAGTTTTGCATCTTTCGCTATATACATCGCAAACACTTCGCTCAAAAGAAGCGGAATATTTGGACCGTTAAACATTTCATTTAAATCTGGATAAACTCCTTTATGGTACATAGCAATTCGTCCAGTGTTATAATTATACAAAACCCCCTCGTAATCATATTTTCTAAAAAATTCATAAGGATAAATAAATGAAGGGAAAGGGGGATTACTCACATTATATGTACCAATATATGTAGGGGATCCTGCAATAAAACCAAGGAACTCAACTAAGGGATTATTGGATAATTCTCCTGCAGAAAGGTCTAGTTCATAATGACTCTCAATTTCTATATTGCGATCAGGCATTATAAATTGATTACCAGTAATGATTATACTTGATATCCATTTCTTGAATATATAACCTGTTTTAGGCTTAGGGTCCAGAATTACTTGTTGTCCAGGTAAATAAGATCCTGAACCCGTAGGATTTCCATGATTATCCTTTGCGGTGACAGTAACAGTGTATTCTATCGCATCATATATTGCAGTTACCGTTACATCGCTGGCAGGCATTGTAAATTTATTATTTGATATACTGATGCTTGATGGATCTATCTCCCAGCGCACAAAACCATAGCCTGCATCAGGATTAGGAGAAAGACTGACGATCTCGTCTATTGTATATGTTCCTGAACCAGAAGGCGACCCATTTGTACCAGTAACCGTTACTGTATATTTTATTGTATTAAAATTTGCCCTTAAAAAGACATCTTCAGCAGGCATAACGAAACTATTTCGTAAAACAGAAACATTGCCTGATAAAACCGTCCAGTTTAAAAAACTATATCCAGGATCTGGGCTTACTGAAATATTAACAAGAGCTCCTTCTTTGTGAGGGCCAGCTCCTGCAGGTTGACCATGATCACTAAGAATATCAACGATATGGGAGATTTTAGGTATATATCCAACAAGTCGAATTTTAACCAATCCCTTTGGTGCAATAATTTCTACCTTTCCTTCATTGTTTGTTGGGCAAATTATATAGTTACCTTGACCATTTTTATCCACAAAAGAATTTCCAATGCCACCGATTAAATTATTATTTAATACTTTATCTACTTTATAGTTTTCATCTCCCGCAGGACGTGCGATTATTGCGTCGTTTATATCTTCGGTGTATTCGCCCGATATTTTTAAAAAAACTAGAGCCTTTTTTGTATTTATAAATTTACTAAGATCTAAATTCCTAAATGGCAGCTCCGCTTCAGTATCAATGTCAGCACCAGAAAGCTCGAAATATACATTTGAAGAAATGAAGCCGCCAATTAAGTCTTTTTTTGGCAGTCTTTCGTAAATGTTCGAATCGCTTCTTTTTTTAAACCCAGTGAAGTCTATTTCGAATTCATCTTTTCCATTATGATCAGATAAAGACATATCATCACTCGATCATTGGAATATACCCAATCATAGAAATATTAATTTTTAATCTGGGCATATAGACTTCTATTTGGCCATATTTATTTGTAGCGGTTGACACATTGCCGCCTTTTCCTCCTCCACCTAAATAAATTGTAGAGCAGCCTCCGACTAATTCATCTGAGCCACCTTTTCGAGTTATTGGGTTGGTAGATTCTTCTGCCCCAGCAGGTCTTACTGAAATAGCATGTGTTCCTGTTTCTTCTGCATCCGAAAATACCGAAAATAGAACGAATGCTTCATTCTTTCCTATAGCGGGTGATAAGTCAAGAGTTTTAAACAAGGAAGCATTGGTATCATTAATAACATTAAAAGATTGAGAAGAAGGAATAAAACCTGAAGCTTTATCTATAATTATTTTTTTAAAAATAGGATCTTCCTCTAGATTGTCTTGGGTAGCAAACGTTTTGCCGTTTAGCTCAAAAGATTGCTTTCCCTTAAATTCTGATAAAGGCATTTTATGTTCCTACTTGTATCCAGCTATTTAAGGCTTCTGTATAAATGTATAAATTAGCTGTGTTTTCATCAAACCAAAATTCTCCGTTTTTAGGATCAGATGGTTTTTCAGTTCCGATATTTGATCTTGCGGAGTCTCTTAAAAGTGTTGGGTCAATCGCAAAGCTTTTATCGTATGTTCCATTATTATCTTCATCCCTAGAGATTATCATTAAATCTGCAGGATCAAAATTGGTGATTTTATCAAGTTCGCTAATTTTTATGCCACCTGTTTGACTGGTGGTTGTATCTGTACTTGTATCCGTGTCGGTATCTGTGTTAGTGTCTGTGTTAGTGTCTGTTGCGTTAAAATACTTAATCACTAAAAATTTAGTAGGGAACTCTACATAAGATCCTGACCATCCGGTAGGGTTTGCATAAATTCTAACAGTATTTTCATCAATTATATATGTTCTATATTTCTCTTCAAACTGATTTATCTCAGCAATATGACGCTCACGAGCCTCTTCACTCCCTCTCATATCAATATAACCAATGACTTGTATATCTGTAGATCCTAAATTATGATTAATATATAAACTATCAGTAGTTATTTCGGGGCCACCAGTATTACCACCTCCAGGTAAATCCATGTAAATATGAGGCCGTATAGCCCATTCAGTACTATAGGTCTCCGTTGCCATTACTTCTTAGCCCTTAACTCTTTTTTTAATTGTTTATGCACGATCTCTATTTCTCCTTTTTTTAGCAGCTCCGATGGTGCTTCATTTCCTAGAGCTTCATTAGGCGTTTTAAGCCATTGCGTGGCCCCATAAAAAGGCATTTTATTTGCCAGAAGATTTAAAACATCGTATTTTGATAAATTTCCCATATAATATATATATTACACCAAAGTTTGTGTATTTATATTTATATATTAATCCTAAATGAATTATGGGAAGAAAAAAAATTAATACTGATACAGTAGAAGAGATTGTTAAAAATACCTTCAAGTCAAAAATAACGGTAAAAGGAAAAAAATTAAGCGATAAACAGCAAGCCTTTCATAAAATAGCGATGGACGAAGAAACCAAAATAATCTTCGTTTCGGGACCAGCAGGATCAACCAAAACATATATGGCTGTATTCTCTGCACTTCGTCATCTTCAGAAAAATGAGGACCTCGATTTGCTTTATGTAAGAACTGCGATTGAAAGTGCCGAAAAAGGTTTAGGGGCATTACCAGGAACACTAGAAGAAAAATTTAACCCTTACATGGCTCCTCTAGAAGATAAACTTGATGAAATGCTCCCCAAGACGACTCCTATTAAAAATGACCTAGTTAAATCTGGTCGAGTGCAAGCAATGCCTATAAACTTTCTTCGGGGAGCAAGCTGGATCAATAAGATAGTTGTTGCAGATGAATCGCAAAACTTTACATTCAAAGAGTTGGTGACACTAATAACTCGTATTGGTGACGGCACGAAGTTATTCATTTGCGGCGATATTATGCAAAGTGATATCAACGGAAAAAGCGGTTTCAAAGATATGATAAATCTATTTAGAGATGAAGAGAGTGCCGAAAAAGGAATACATTGTTTTAGATTTAACGAACACGATATTTTTAGAAGTGAAATTTTAAAATATATTGTCAAAAAATTAAAAACACCAAAATCATAGTGTATTCATATTTATGGACGGATTATACCTCATAATATCTGCTTTAATTGGTGCGGCAGCTACTATAGCCAGTGTTTTGATTGCTAAGCGGTCAAGAACTAATCATGACCCTATTCTGAATGAAACTCAAAATAATGAGAATATTTATTCTGCGTTAGATTTTATGATGAAGGAAATGAAAGCTGATCGTGCATATATTCTACAATTTCATAATGGTGGCTATTATATATCTGGCAGGAGTCAGCAAAAATTTAGCTGCACCCATGAAATTACAGAACCAGGAATTAGCCGCGAATGTCAAGACTCACAAAACCATATTGTTTCTAATTTTCACACATATGTCAATCAATTGATAGTAGATAAAAGATTTGCATATACAGACTGCAATCAGGTATCTGATCATGTCTTTTCATCTCTTATGGAAAACAAGGGGATTAGGAGTATATACAATGTACCAATTGTAACCTTAAATGGTAAAGTCATAGGAATACTTGGAGTAGATTATGTTAAGGATAGGGCCTCGAAAGATTGCATAGGATTTTGCCCGCAAGATGCAAAAAATGATTTTGGCGAAAAAACACATGAATTCATGAAAAGACAGGCAAGAGTGATTGCCGGCTATTTAATATAACTAATTGATTTTTATAAGTTTGCTTTTTATTATGTAATAATTATGCAAACAATATTTTGTACAGAATGTGGAGCTAAAATGACTTATTCTGGAGCTAAACCCAAATTCTGCTCGTCTTGCGGATGCAGTATTGGAAGTGTTCAATCAGAAAAGTCAGAAGAAAAATCTAAGCCTAAACAAAGTAGACCTCCGAGCTTTAGAGATCAAATAGAAGCAAAAAAGCAAGGTCGCCCGTTATCTGATGACGAAACAGATTTTGAAGAAGTTCCCTATCTGTCTTCTTTAGATTATGAAGTAAGCAGTGCGGGCGCAGGAAATCCTACCTATAACTTTCAAGAAATTTTAAATGCCGAGAGCAAAGAAGAACAAGAAACTAAGCCCGCAAGAAAGCCAAGAAAACCAAGAAGAAAATCCAAGTAAAGATTCTCTTCATTATGATGACTTCTCTGATTTAATAGATCAAGAGTTAAATAAAAGAAAAAAGAATTGGTTTTTAACTTCAGTCTCCTGGGTTGATTTCGATGATGTTTCTCAAATTATTCGAGCTCATATATATAAAAAATGGGATCAGTGGGATCAAAGCCGCCCAATCAAACCATGGCTTAATAAAATTATAGCAAACCAAATGAAGAATATCTTGCGTAATCATTATAGTAACTACGCAAGACCTTGTTTAAACTGCCCTTTTAATTCTGACTCCGAATATCATCTTTGTAGTTTTACAGAATCTGGCGACCAAGATTGCACCTGCCCTCTTTATGCTAAATGGGAAAAAACTAAAAAACATGCATACAATGTTAAGATTACATTATCATTAGATAGCCACATACATGAAATAGATGGAGGTTCAGAAGCTTTCCTTGGTCTTGATTTACAAGTTGCGTCTGAAAAATTAATCAAAGAATTAAAAAAACAATTAAACTCAAGGCAATTCTTAGCTTTTGATTTATTATTTATTAAAAACTTAACAGACGAAGAAGTGGCAACAAGAATGGGGTTCAAAAGTACAGAAGTAGGCAGAAAAGCGGGGTACAAACAAATTAAAAATCTCAAAAAGACTTTAAAAGAAAAAGCTGTTAAAATATTAAAAAATAAAGGAATTGCATTTTTAGGCGACGATGAATCTTAACGAGGAACAAAAACAATTTATTCGGGATAACTTTAAAAGTAATCCTAACCTTCTTGATTTAACCAGGCAAGTCTTCGAGGATCCAACTATAGACGGGCGGAGTAAAGAAGGTCGGGCAGTTAGGGCATTCCTAGCTGAGGAAAAACTGGAGTACAAAACTACAAAAAGAGAAAAAGTTCCAGATATACAATTAACTGATGAACAAATAGAGTTTATCAAAGCTCAAGCCCAAAATAATTTAAGTGCTTATCAAATTGCTGAAATATTATTTCCAGATATTAATATTAAGCGTTTCTGTAAAGAACACATGACAATCGTAGAGTTTCTAAGAGAATACGAGCCAGCATATGTACATGAAACAGAAACAGCTATCAATAGATCATATAATCCGCCAAAAATATTCAGTACAGCTTTAAAAAAGATAAATACTTTTACTTTAAGGGAGATGCACGAAGACAAACTCACTCATGACGAAATAGACTGCGTTGAGTCTTTAATGAGAAGTTTATCGGCGCCAAGATTCATACAAGTTATTAGTAACTACAACAGTATGAAGGACAGGGAATTGTTCGAGGCAGAATTTGTAAGAGCTACATGGGACAAGCCAGATTTAACAAGTGACGAAATAAACTTATACATCAATGTGTGTGTTGATTATATTAATTTAAAAAATATATCTTCGCATATAGAGAAACTTAATACAATGTTTAATGAAGTAGAAGATCAACAAGATATGACAGTTCGTTTAGCAGAAGTATTAAAATCAAAAACTGATGAATATGATAAGTGTGAGAAAAGAATGGAGTCACTAATTAAAAAATTAAATGGTGATAGAGCGGAACGTCTAAAGAATCGCCGCCAGGATAATGCAACCATTATTTCACTTGTAAAGAGTTTTCAAATCGAGTCAGAACGTCGTCGAATGATCGAATTAGCCGAAATGCAGAAAAAATTAGTTGAAGATGAGGTAACTCGCCTTGATAATATGGATAGCTGGAAAGCTAGAATTTTAGGAATATCAAAACACGATGCAGTATGAAAAGAATTGAACTATTAGTAGGAGATTATGAATATTCTCAAATACAAGAAATATTTGAGAACGAAAAAGACTTCAAGCCAGTTAATGAAAAAGATCAGGTTATAATAAAAGCCTTAAAAGAAATCATTAATGAAAGTAACTTAAAAGAAGAAAATGTTGGGGGCGAAGAAACATTCACCACAACAGTTAAAAAAATCAATGAACCAGAAAATAAGTCACTTGACGAAGGTAAGGTTGAATTTAAAGTATGAATATAATCTCAGAAGAAGATAAAAGTAAAATTATTGAGGGTATTGCTACGGCTACTCTTAATTCTTTCAATATTAACGGCCTCGTGCAGGCGGCAAAGTTTTATTCAGTTCATTTGGCTAATGAGCAGTATACAAACATGAGCGAAGATGATAGACTCAAAGTTCTCTCAGAAATTAAAACCGCTGAAGAAAAAGCTAAGGAAAGCACAGAAGCTGAACAGAAAGAAGAAGAAGTAGTTACCGCTTAAGGCTCAAGCTTCGGCTAACTATTTTTTTTGTTTATTTTTTTAGTATGGCTGAAGTATGCAAAATTTGCAATAAGTCTTACAAGAATAAACGCGGACTGCATCTCCATGTATCTAGGATACATAATTTATCTGTTCCTGAATATTATACGCAAGTATATCAAAGAAAAGATAAGTTTACAGGAGAGCTTTTAGATTTTAAAGATACTGTTGATTATTTCTCTAGAGACTTCATCTCTATTGAAAACTTCATAGCTTGGTCAGAGAATGCCGATCCTTCCGAGGTGAAGGATTACATGTTTAAGCAATTAAAAGCCCGAATAGACGGCAAGAAGCTTGCTTATGGCCCGTTTCACTTAGAGCTTAGCTTGAATAAGCTGCCATCTATTGATTTATTTAAAAAGTTTTTTGGTTCTTATTCCGTTGCTTGTGAAGAATTAGGTGTTGAGCCCCTGTATAATAAAAATTTAATTAATAATTTTTTTGATAAAGATCCAGAGCTCGATAATGTCAAGATATTAATTGACACAAGAGAAAGAAAGCCTTTGTCGTTTAATAAATCTGCCAGCCTTAAGTTAGACTTTGGTGACTACGCAGTAGGCTCTCCGCACTATAATTATACTTATGTAGACCGAAAGGATGAAAGCGATTTTCGTAGTACGATGACCACAGGCTACGAACGCTTTGTTCGCGAGCTTCAGCGAGCACAAGAATTTGATGCATTTTTATTTATTGTCGTAGAAGGCTCTGTAGAATCAATCGTTAAAAATAATATTATTAATCCTAAAAAGAGTAATTTGTCATTCATTTGGCATAACATGAGGCAGCTTGCTCACGATTTTCCTCGTCGCTGCCAATTTATTTTTACAGGACAAAAGGGTAAATTATTATTTAATACATTAAATGATGAATTTTATTCTAATTATGGGCTTCTCTACGAGAAGGCGAAACAGCTGAAAGCTGATGGTTGCCACGCGGAAGCTAATGAAATTAATAAACAAATGTGGATCATTAAGAAAAAATCCTTCACCCCTGCCTACGAAAAGTATGTGGAGCATGCGAGACGGGTTTCAGAGCGGCTTATCCCTAAACTGTTAGTTTACGGTAAAGAATTATGGGAAGCGGATTTACAATATTTTATAGATAAACGATGAGTTGGGAAGAAGGTAAGTTTTCAGTCCGAAGTAACGGGCCAGATATTAATAAAGAATTAATGCAGATCAAAGGGCATCTTGACGAGCAAGATGCCAAGTATCACCTTCATAATTTTTTAAGAGAAAACATAACATTTACAACGAACCTCATAGCTGGCGTAGACCTATTCCCTTTTCAGCACTTAGCTATTAAATCAATGCTAGAAACTGACTACTTTCTTGGGATATGGAGTCGGGGTATGTCAAAATCTTTTAGTACTGCTATATATGCTTTTCTAGACGCAATATTTAATCAAGGAGTGCAAATTGGTATTTTGGCGGCTACATTTCGTCAGTCTAAAATGATATTTGAAAAGATTGAGGATATAGCTAATAAGCCAGAAGCACAGTTTCTGGCTCAATGTATCACAAAGAAATCAAAGAAGAATGACCAATGGACACTCGAGATAGGAGAGTCTAAAATTATTGCTCTACCACTAGGTGACGGATCAAAGCTTCGTGGTTTCAGATTCCATAGAATCATCATTGATGAGTTTTTATTAATGCCTGAGCATGTATACAATGAAGTTATATTGCCATTCTTGAGTGTTGTACAGAACCCTACAGAGAGAGAAAAGACGAAAAAACTTGAGGATCAATTAATTGCTCAAGGAAAAATGAAAGAAGAGGATAGATACCAGTGGCCAAACAATAAATTAATAGCTTTATCTTCTGCTAGTTATAAGTTTGAGTATTTATATAAAGTATATGAAACCTTTGAAGATTTAATTCTTAATGGCGTTCCTGATGCAAGAAAGGATACGTCTAAAAGAGTTATTATGCATTTTAGTTATGATGTAGCACCTGAAGCTTTGTACGATCAAAATTTGATTAATCAATCAAAGCAAACAATGAGCCAGTCTCAGTTCGACAGAGAGTTTAATGCTATATTTACAGATGACAGCTCTGGGTACTTCAAAACATCTACAATGGCGACATGCACTATACCTGATGGAGATGGCCCACATTTAGAGGTTGCCGGAGATAAAGATTCAAAATATTTGCTTGCGTTTGACCCCAGTTGGGCAGAGTCAGAAAGTTCTGATGATTTTGCCATACATGTATTTAAATTAAACGATAATACTCAAACTGGTACATTGGTTCATAGTTATGCTGTTCCTGGTTTAAAAATGCAGGATCATATTAATTATTTCCATTACTTACTTACTCATTTTAATATTGTTGCAATAGTAGGAGACTACGGTGGCGGGGTGCAATTCATGCAAGCAGCTAATGCAAGTGAGCAATTTAATAAAAGTGATATTAATATAAAAGAGATTGTGGCAGATTTTGATAACCTAGAAAACTATCAAGACGGCTTAAGGGATGCAAAGAATCAATACAATCTTAAAGAACGAAAGATCTGTTTCTTAAGAAAACCAACGTCAGACTGGATCAGGCGAGCAAATGAATTACTGCAAGCAAACTTTGACCACAAAAGAATTTGGTTCGGATCTCGACCACTTGATGAAAATTACCATAGACAAATTAAAAAATCTGTACCTGTAGATGAATTAATATTCATGCCTAATCAGAAAGAAGTATTAAAAAACTCTGGCTCAGGTAAAATTATTGATTTCTTGGATCATCAGTATGATATGGTTAATTATACAAAAAATCAATGTGCATTGATACAGGTTTCATCATCCCCTCAGGGCTCGCAAACATTTGGGCTACCTAATAATCTAAAAAGGCAGAGCGGTCCTAGTAAAACACGAAAAGACTCCTATTCAGCTCTTGTTCTAGGCAATTGGATGATTAAGACTTATTACGACTTTGTGAATGTTCAATATGAAGAGCATGATACGACTTTCATTCCTTATATGGTATAATTTCTAAAAGTTAACTTTGAACTTTCAAAGTAGACTTTGATAAACTTTGGTGTACTATAAAGTATGCCTAGAAAATATAATAAAAAATCAGAGTACTGGAATAAATTTAACACTTCCAGCGGAGACAATAAAGACAATCAGTCGCCTTCACTAAATGAGCAACTAGATAATATCTCTCCCGCTAGTGCTGGTGATGCATATTATACGGAAGCTTCTTATCAGAGAAATGTTAATCAAATCACATCCGAACAATCAACAAGAGGCAGAAGAAATTTTACAGCTACTACAAAAAAGCCTGCTAAATATAAGAACATTGATGAATGTCCACTTTCATATAGCAATGAAAAGAATTATATTAGCCCCCGATCCTCTATATTATTATGTCAGAAAGCATATGCGAATATTTCGATTTTCAGGAATGCGATAGATGTAATGTCCGAATTTTCTAATTCTGATATTTATTTAGAAGGGGGTTCCGAAAAGTCAAAAGCATTCATAGAAAAATGGATGGAAAAAATAGAGATCTGGAAACTTAAAGATCAATATTTCAGGGAATACTATAGGTCAGGTAACGTATTCATGTACAAGGTAGATGCTAAATTTACTGCGGAAGATTTAATAAAACTTAATAAAGTTTATGCAGCAGAAAATAAAATTTTGCCGAATAGAAAAATACCTATTAAGTATATCTTTCTTAATCCATATGATTTTGTAGCTGATAGAGTATTGTCTTTTAATGTGCAAGATGGAGTTTATAAAAAAATATTAAGCGAATATGATATTCAAAGATTAAGAAATCCGCAAACCGATTATGATGTAGAAGTTTTTAATAGCTTACCAAAAGATGCTAAAGATGCTATCAAGAAAAACTCCTTTAATCAAGAAGGTGTGTTGATCAGTCTTGATGCTAATAAATTATTATTTTCTTTTTATAAAAAACAGGATTACGAACCTTTTGCTACTCCTTTTGGTTTTCCTGTGCTTGATGATATCAACTGGAAGATAGAGCTTAAAAAAGTTGATCAGGCTATAACAAGAACCATTGAAAATGTTATTTTATTAGTAACCATGGGTAATACGCCAGACAAAGGAGGCGTTAACCCAAATAATTTAAAGGCAATGCAAGATCTTTTTCAAAACGAAAGTATCGGCAGAGCCCTTATTGCGGATTATACAACAAAAGCAGAATTTATAATTCCAGACTTGAATCGAGTTCTTGGTCCGACTAAATATGAAATAGTTAATGAAGACATCAAGGAAGGCTTGCAGAATATTATTGTAGGTAAAGAGAATTATTCTAGCACACAAGTAAAAGCACAAATATTTCTAGAAAGATTAAAAGAAGCGAGAAACAGTTTTCTTAATGATATCTTGCAGCCACAAATTAAAGAGGTGTGCAAAGCTATGGGATTAAAAAACTATCCAAAAGCAAAATTTGTAGAGATTGATATCAAGGACGAAGTTCAAATGCATAGAGTAACATCGCGTTTGATAGAGATGGGAATCATTACTCCTGAACAAGGAATGACAGCACTCAAGCAGGGAGTTTACCCCGACCCAAAAGATTTGAGTCCAGCACAAGACAAGTTTGTTGCAGACAGAGAAAAAGGTCATTATACTCCATTAAGTGTTTCTCAGCCAATATTATCAGAGGAAGAGCAAGAGCTAAGAGAGAAGCAGCTATCTCAACCAACTGCTCCTACTGCCCCAAAAGTCTCTAATGATAACGGTAGGCCTGCCGGAACCAAGACAAAAACTAACAATCTTATAGCATCTGAAGATTCTTACAGTAGGGCAGAAATTCAATCTGTTATTTATGCTATTGAAAATTTAAATAAATTTATGGAATCTGAGCTCAGGAAAGTTTATAACAAGAAGCGTTTATCTAAGCAGCACAAAGAAATGTTATCCTCTCTTTCTGAAAGTATTGTTATGTCTAAAAACATCGATCAATGGGAGTCTTCCGCAGAGGCATGTATAAAAGATTTTAATAAAATTGAATCGCTAGATGTGATGCCTCAGATACTAGAACTTGGAGAACAGCATAAAATCGTATCATATCCAGCCGCGATACTATATCATAGTCAAAAAAATAAAACTAAATAGTTTTAGTGTATAATAATACTATTATGGATTTACCTTTTAAATACAGTACTAAGTTTTATCAAGATATTTCTTTATCCAATTCAGAAGAATCTAATTATCTTAGTAAAGCTTCCTTGGAATCTTTAAAACAAATTGCCCCAGAAGGCATAGATTTCGAGAAAAATATTGATTTGGTTGGAGTTGCATTTAATGCAGCTGTAGCTAATCGATTTAATAAAAATGGAGATGGTATTGATACCGCTACAGCCGTAGCAATCAAAGACTACTTCGTTCATAAACCAACAAATATCGAGCATCAAAAACAAAAAATCGTAGGACATGTTGTTAGTGCATCGCTTTCTTCTTTTGAGGACAGTTCGCTTATAACCGCTGAAGAAGCATCCGCAAAAGATGGGCCATTTAATATTGCACTATCCGCAGTAATATATAAAACTGTGAACCCTGAGTTCGCAGAATTGATTGAAAAATCAGCCGATTCAAGCAGCGAGTTTTATCAAACTGTTTCAGCGAGTTGGGAAATTGGATTCAATGATTATGGTATTGTGGTAGGAAGTAAAAACCTCCACGAAGGAAGACTTGTAAGTGAAGAAGAAAAAGAGGAGTATTCACAATTCTTAAAAGCATACGGCGGAAACGGAAGAACCGATAAAGGAGAAGAAGTCTATCGATTAATCATGGGTGATATTTATCCTGTAGGAATTGGATTTACTGCTAACCCTGCAGCCGAAGTCAAAGGAGTTGTATTACTTGACGAAAAACCTGAGTACGATCAAGAAGAAGATACTGCTTTTGAAAAAATCGAAATAAAAAACAATATTTTACAAGAAAAAAGTTCCCATTCGGAAAAACACAATGTAATTTCTAACAAGAGTAAAAAACCCAGTAATATTATGGAACAAGAAATACTTAAACAAGTACAAGAAACCCTCGAGGCACAAGCTTCTTCCAAGAAGCTGTCTGACGAGGCGATTGCTAACATTACCAAGGTTTTCCATGATGCCATCATTCAAAAAAATGATCAGTGGCAACAAGATAAGGAAAATCTTCTTAAAGAAAAAGAAGAGCTTGAGAAGGCTGCAGAAGCTTCCTCCCAAGAACTTGATTCTCTTAAAAACGAACTAGCCTCTGTAAACGAAGAAATTTCAAAACTTAAAACTGAAGTTTCTGCACGTGAAGAAGCTGAGCGTTTCAATGAAAGAATGAGTGAACTTGACGATTCTTTTGAATTAGAAGATGAAGACCGTGTTGTTTTGGCATCTGAATTAAAGAAACTTTCTTCCTCAGAAGAAGCTTATGCTGAGTACAAAGAAAAGCTTAATGTTGTATGGAAGCATAAAACCAAAGCTTTCAAGGAAGAGCAAGAAAAAGTTCTCCAAGAAAGAATCGAAGAAGAAGTTCAAAAAAGAATTTCATCGCTTGCAAGCGAAGCTGAAACTTCAGAAGCATCCGCAGAAGAATCTTCAGAAGAAGCTGAAGAGGTTATCGAAAATGCAGAAGCTGAAGAAGAAGCAGTTGCAAACAATAACAGCGAGTCAATCGAACAAGAACTTTCTTTAAAAGAAAAATTTAAACAAGCTTTCTCAAAAGATAGCATAGAAATCAAATACTAATAGAGGATAAAAAAATGGCTAATAGACTACTACCATTCAGACAATATAACGAACACTTCGTGGTAAACTTGTTCGCTCTTCAAACATCAGAGTTGAACTTAACTGATGTTACCGTAAATACTCATAAAAAAAGCGGCAAACATGATGCCGGTCTAA
>Ga0181421_1000207_pt1 | contig 16730 bp, 25 predicted proteins | sample 44SPOviralmetaG_FD_130146 | JGI IMG/M metagenome (GOLD analysis project Ga0181421, IMG submission 130146) | Marine viral communities from the oligotrophic San Pedro Time Series (SPOT) site, San Pedro Channel, CA, USA - 44 SPOT_SRF_2013-06-19 | ecosystem: Environmental > Aquatic > Marine > Strait...
CCACCGCACGGGTCAGACTAACAAAGTATATGTCAAGAGATATACCTATAAGGATCAAGAGGGGTACCCAAGTATTGAGGAGACTATTAATGATATTCAGGGTAACAAGAGTATTGTATGTGCAGATGTGCTCAATGATCCTTCGTGGTTGAAGAAGATTCCTAAGAAGGCAAAGAGTACTCTCAATGTTCGTACCCTGGCTAAAATTTTCTCCACTTAGATTAAATGGCATTTGCGAAAACAGTAGGTACCCGTGCAGAAGTTATGCACGGTGTGGCAGAGATGACTTCGGGTGGTATCAAAAAGAAGGGTCTCAAGTACAACCCCCGTGGTGAGATCGTAAGTGTAAAGAAATCACAGAAGGCTAAAAAGTCCAGCCCCCTTGTCAAACAGGGTTACACAAAACTCGCCAAGAAGGCTTCCAAGCAAGCAGGTGGGTTTGTGCTTATGCAAAAAATGTAGATTTACCAAAAAATTGTCTGACTTAAATATAAGATGACATCTCAAGATAAAGCTATTGAAGATTGGAAAAAGTGTATTACTTTTGCTAAAAATAAAGTACCTCAGACTTTACCAACTTTTGGAATTATAAAGAACAAGAATGTGGTTGACATAGCTAAAAAATGTTATTGTGCTATGGGCTATTCCCACTAAAGTTTTTTTTTCTAATCCTATATTATAAATAAAATGGTTGGTAAAGGCTCCGCTACAGCAACTGCGTTCAAGAACAGCGTAAACCGTCGCATCTATCAGGGCGAGAAGGGTGGCTTCTTCGTCCTCAAGGATGGCAAGAAAGTGTACAGCCCAAAGGCTTCTTTCCGTCAGGTGGGTGATGGTAACAAGGCAAAGGTTACCAGGGCAACTGCTAATGTGCCCACTCCTCTCCGTCGTGCAGTGCGTAAGAACGCTGGTAAGGCCCGCGGCCCCCGTGAGGGCACCGCAGAGCGCCGCGCAGCAGCTATGTTCAAGTCTCCCAAGGCTCGCAAGGTGCGTTCCAACAAGGGTGTGAAGCGCGGCCCTAAAAAGGCCCCAGTAGGTGCCCTGGCCATGATGAAGGCCGGCCTCACCCCCAATGAGGGTAACCTAACCCGCATGCTTTTCGCAACCCCTAAGACTCGCGCTCCTCGTAAGAACGCGGGTGTGGCTCGCGGCCCCCGTGGGGGCACTCTCCTCCGCCGCATGAACACCGAGTCAAGGAAGCTCACAGCCAAGCGCACAGCAGGCCGCAAGGCTCCCCAGGGCGCCAAGACCATGATGAAGGCCGGACTCACTCCAGAGGAGGGTAACCTCTTCCGTATGATTTTCGCAACCCCAAAGACCCGCAAGGTCCGCTCCAACAAGGGCAAGGCTCGCAAGCCCAAGGCCACCCCCAAGCCCAAGGTGAACATCTTCGTGTCACCCGGTGGCACTGCCCTCACCAAGCGCCAGATCGCAGGGCGCAAGGCTGCCGCTACCCGCAAGGCCAAGGTGATGCGTGGCAACCCATTCGCTGCTCTCGCATGACTAGTTGTTGAGAATCCCAATAAATCCATAATGATTGCTAAAAAAAATAATTAAATCACAAAAACAAATATTTTAGTTTCTGAAACAATCTCCGTTACTAAAATATTTATTTTTACCGATCCAGTGTGGTGTATTTTCAGGGTCAATATAATGTTCTCAACACTCTGATCGTGATTTCACCGTGTGCCACCACCAATCCTTATGTTCTTGACTAAAAAGAATCTTGTATTGAACAAATTCTGGTAAGTCATACTTATACATCTTTAAACATGAAACCCTTAAGTCTTTGTGGTTCGTAAATCTTCATCTGGGAAACCTTCCAAGTCACACCAAACATCTTGTTAATGAAATAAACATTTCCAAGTTCCACAAGCACAACACCACTGTGCTGCCTGAAGGCACCCTCATAAAGAGGGTTTGGTGTACACTCTGTATCTGTTGTGTCAAATACATTGGCTTTGTCATCAATCTTCACACGAAACTTCGGTTCGTATTCACTGAGAGACTCTTTGATATTTGAATTAAACATCTTCGTAAGCTCATCCTTTGATAGACTCCTACCAAAAATCTCATTTGAACGTATCTCAACATGAGATATAATCTGTTCCTCTAGATTTTTTACGAAATTATAAAACTTCTTGACATAGTTACCCTCTTCTTCATATCCCTTCATAGCAAAATCAATATTCCAACGTGTTGAGCCATGTGGTGGGACGAAGCCATTTACACCAAATGGCATATACATACGGGGTATCTGGAATTTCAGAGGATAACCATCTTCTTGACTTGACAATGTTATTGACTTGTTGTTGAATTCTGAAAGTTTCACACTCTTAATGTCTGTAAACTTCATTTAGTATTTATTGTATTTTACTTTTAAGCCGAACAAGTTGTACACTGGTTGGGATCAATAGTCACTTGGATTGCACTTGATTTGGGTTTAGTTCGTAGATAATAAATGCCCGTTTTGAGACCAGATTTCCAAGCATACATATGCATAGAAGAAAGTTTAGACATTGTTGGTTGTTCTATGAACAGATTCATGGATTGACTCTGATCAATAAACCTACCACGATCACTTGCCATATCAATAATAGACTTTTGACTAATTTCCCAAACAGTTTTGAAAATACCCTTAGCCTCATTGGAAAGACCCTCAAGATTCTGAACAGAACCCCTGTCAGCTATGATCTTGTTCTTGATTTCACGAGACCACATATTGTTCTCTTGAAGATGTTTCACAAGATGCTTGTTTACGACAACAAACTCCCCCGCAAGAGTCCTTCGTAGGTAGATATTGTTTGTGTAAGGCTCAATACATTCATTGTTACCCAAAATTTGAGATGTGCTTGCAGTAGGCATTGGAGCCATTAACAGACTGTTCATAAGACCATATTTCTTGATCTTTGATTTGAGTTGATTCCAGTTCCACATACCACTAAATACTGATTCCAATCCCCCGGGATTGTCCCACATGTCAAACTGTAGAATACCCTGTGAAGCAGGTGAACCCTGAAAAGTCTTGTATGGCTGATTCTCTCGCGCAAGATTACAACTTTCTTCAAGTGACGCATGATACATAGTCTCAAATATGTTCCTGTTAATCTCGCGAGCCTCTGGAGAATCAAAAGGATGTCCCAAAATCATAAAAACATCAGCCAGCCCTTGTACACCCAAACCAATAGGACGATGCCTCATATTTGAGTTCTTAGCCTCTTGAACAGGGTAAAAATTAACATCTATGACACGGTTAAGATTCCTTGTCACAATCTTTGTAACGGTGTGGAGTTTACTGTAATTAAACTTACCAGATTCAATGAACTTTGGGAGTGCAAGGGATGCAAGATTACATACTGCAATCTCATCCTTGTCCGTGTATTCAATAATCTCAGTACACAGGTTTGAACTCTTGATTGTGCCAAGATTCTTTTGGTTTGACTTTTTGTTACATGCATCCTTGTACAACATATATGGAGTGCCTGTTTCTGTTTGAGACTTGATAATAGCTTTCCATAATTGAGTGGCAGAAATCTGAGTCCTGTACTTACCTTCACTCTCATAACGTGAATACAAAGCATCAAATTCATCACCGTATACATCTGACAACCCTGGGGACTCATCAGGGCTCATAAGAGACCACATACCGTCCTCTTGAACCCTCTTCATGAAAAGGTCAGGGATCCATAGGGCAGTAAACAGATCCCGTGTACGAGCCTCCTCATCACCCTGGTTCAAACGGAGTTCAAGAAATTCTATAATATCTGCATGCCATGGTTCTAGGTACACTGCAATAGACCCCTTCCTACGACCAGCCTGATTCACATATCTGGCTGTTGCATTAAATACTCTAAGCATAGGAATGATTCCATCTGAGGTTCCGTTTGTCCCGTTAATATGTGACTTACTAGCCCGTACGTTATGTACATGGAGGCCAATACCTCCAGCCCACTTACTAATGTGTGCACAGTCCTTGAGAGTTTCATAAATCCCATCAATAGAGTCGTCTTTCATTGCTAAAAGGAAGCAACTGCTTAACTGAGGACGTGGTGTTCCAGCATTGAACAAGGTTGGAGTTGCATGAATGAAATATCCCTTGGACATGTACTTGTAGGTTTCAATAGTCTTGATTATATCTGGATAGTGAATACCGCAAGATACCCTCATGAACATATACTGTGGTGTTTCAACTATGCGCCCCTCTTTAGTCTTTTGTAGATAATTCTTCTCAAGCGTCTTGATACCAAAAAATCCAAGTTCATTGTCTAACTTGTTACAGATATTTTTGTTGAGAGTCTCGGAGTTTTCTTTGATAAACTTTGAAACATCTGGATGAAGAACACACAATTCCATTGCCTCTGAAAAAGTCTTCGGTGCAATCTTTTGAATATTACTTGCTGTAATCCGTGTTGCTAGCATTTCATAATTTGGGTCCTCGGTCATCATTGATATGGAAATCTCAGCAGACAGTGAATCAATCTCTTGTGTTGAGATTCCGTCATACATTGACGAAAACACATTCTGAGCTACTTTGTCGGCTGACATGGTACCATCGGCAAGTTTTGCTATGCGACCAGTAACCTTGTCAAACTTCATATCTTCAAATGTTCCATCACGCTTTTTTACACGCATGTTGGCTTGTTTGTACTATTAGCTCAGGTAATTTTTAAGTACTTTTTGGTTAATGCAAACATAACATATGATATGAGTAAAGTAAAAAACAGAACAAAGAAGGATTCAGCTATTTCAAAAAGTTTTGTCTCACGTTTTACTCTTTTTTGAATAGGTTCCATTATAGTATCAATAATCTTCTTGAGAAAATCGGAAGCAGCTATACCAATTGCAAATGATGTAGCTGTTACTGCAATATTTCTCTTGTCAATAAAGTCAATAAACCCTTTTTTAGAAATCATAATATACTATTTATGAACATTTTCCGTGAGATCTCACTGGTACAGCACCCTTGAGTTCACTCTTTCTATCAGGTTGTAAAAAATATGTGTTTACAAAAAAACCATCTCTCTGACCTGGAGGTGCGATAGGTGGATAGCTCCCAATAAACAATGGAGTTTTAGTCTTTTTCATGTCTTTTTTAGGAACAAACTCGTCAAAATTATACATTAATATATTATATTATATTATTATAAAATAATATGGAGATTTCTCTGAAACAGGAAAGCACCCCATTGAATAGTGTATATTTTTCTCAAGAAAATATGTTGCTTCTTCAGAGAGCCATACGTGCAGAGTTTCTTAAGAAAACAGGATTGAAGATTGATTATCAGAATCCAAATGATCTCTATGCACTTATGAGAAGTGTATTTATCAACAATCATCAGAATGGATATGATAAAGTTGATCAACAAATAAGACATATGAATGGTATTGTTATTAACGAAGCTCTCAAACAAATACAGACAGGTGTTTCGCAATTTTTTGCATATGTTCAAGATATGGATAAACCAATTGTTCCTCCTGCGATCCCAGAAAACACTAGCATATACGGTATGAGAATTGATCGTGGTGTAAATCCAACGGTTTAAAAACAAGAAACTCTTACATGCTAAGATGAATGCATTCAAAGAAGACACACACCGACTATGTGTACAAAAAGGCTGGGACAGGGTACCAGTCCAAACTGTATGGCTTCTTTTGATTGAAGAGATAGGTGAACTTGCCTCTGCAATCAGACAGTACAGTAAGATATATAAAAAAACGGGCCTCAAAAAAGAAAGAGGAACAGATGTCAAGATGGAAATGGGAGATGTCTTTAGTTATTTGTTTCAAATAGCTTTCATGTTAGACATTGATCTAGATGACATGTGGAGGAGACATCAAAAAAAGGTAATTGAAAGAAAATATATAAGTACTTAATAACAATGAGTAGTAGCTGTATGATTTCAGATACCCTAAGAGTAAACAATATAAATCCATTTGTTGAAAATATGCCAGGTTCATGGAATGCTGCATATGATTACAGTGTTTCAGACACCATGCATAAAGAACCACCCGCACAGTGGGAGCAAGAACATGAATCACATGTTTGTGACACACAACTTACAGCAGGTGATAATACAATAAGTATGTGCAAACCTTCAAAACCTAATTGTCCTATGTCTAGGTTCCAAGAACCAAGAAGGTTGTATGATCCAGATTTATGGGAATCTCCTCAAAACAATAATATCAGCATTGAAAATATTTTTAATGTAAAAAACATTGATCATATAATTTTAATGGTACTTATTTTCTGTATAGTTATAGTTTTTCTTATCAATGCCAGTTAGGCGGCGATACAGTGTATCTAGACGATTGTAATTATTACAAGTGTTTATAACCACCATGAAAAAGTTTTCACAGAAGTTCTGTGCAAATTCACCCTGCCATTTGCAGCTCATATTCATCTCAGGAGATACGAATGTCGGATCAAGAATTTCAACACGACGCACAAGTGAGATACAATCTCTAGGATGGGACATATCAAGAATACTCTTGAGTCTAAGAGTACACATCTTACGTAGAACCGATACATTCTTGTGAACCATACAATCTAGAAAATCCGTATAATACATCTGATCATTACCATTAAATTTGAGTTCATGAGACCAGTCTCCCTTTGGAGTTGCATAGATCCACTCAGTCTTTTCACATACGGGAGAACCCGATAGGTCATTGTTTATAGTGACTTGGAAACCAGACTCTCCATTTTCAGGATCAATAAAAGGGACAACACGACGCAACGTGCAGTTCATTTTACCTTTAGAACGTCCTATTTCTCTAAGCGAAGTTATGTTTTGGTGCGACTACCTGAACAAGTTTTCCTTTGAGTTGTGAAATTTCTTGTTGTTGTTTTGTCTCAATACCCTTACAACAATGTATCTCAAGTTGAGTACATCCAGGACAGAATGATCCTGGACAATAATTGCACTTGTGTGGGACACTTGTTTTCTTGTTACAAAAGTCACACCTCATATTTCTTTTTTGATATTACTCAACATTGTTTTAAGTGAAATGTTTTCACTTTTCAGTCGCTTGTTTGTTGTTTGAAGATTTATTATCCTGTCACATAACTCATTAATGTGTTTTTCGCTCTCCGAGTGTTTTTCTATCTTTTTGATGAGTTCATGTTTTTCCATTATTAATTTTTCAATCTGTTCATCCCTGTCTTTCAATTTGAGATTTATAGCAAAGATTTCATTTTCCTTCTTTGTGTCTTGTATTTTTGTTTCTTTGGTTTTTTCTTCATATGAGAGATGTTTTTTAGTTTTTTTGTGAGAACTTAGACTTGAACTTGAGGCAAAAATCTTACCTGGTGAACAATGACATGTGTAAGTCCTTACTAATTCCATTCTATGGATATTGATTCTTCTTTTTATGCGGCTAAATAATTTATCAATCCACATGAAGCAATAGACCAACACCAGAATGACCCAAAATTACATTCGTATTTAATGAGTTTGGATATTATAAAAGATCCGTAAAACAATATTATATTTAGTAAAGCAAATTTCCTATCAGGTATAATCATAAATATTGATGTCATAACTAGGAAATACAAGTATGGATTTAATTTTTCCCACCATTGATAATTCAAACTATTACATTTTTCTGGAGGTGTAATATCATACTTCAATTTATTATTATATATATCATATATGTATATTCCTAATAACAATAATACCGGTAACAGTACATTATAACTTTTCACGAAAGGCATAATACATAAAAACCATACTATAGGTTGTGTTATATTTAGAAAGAATGCAAGTTTTCCCTCATGTTCCGTACTATTTCCATTTTTAATATTTCTCCAAGCTATTGCATCTGGTATCTGCATGAGTAATGCATATTGCCAGGCTAATATAATAAATATAGGAAGATATATCCTGTTTCTATACAAATCTTTTACCACATACGTATTGATAACAGTTCCTAGAATCAATGTTATCCAACTGGTTTCTTCGTTTATACACATATAGTATATACATACAAAAAACTTGTTTTAAAACAAATCAAGTACGTACAGATCTTATGTTAAAGGGATAGTTGCTGGCAACTAGAACAATGTACTCTGCCATAGCGAACGATACTTTCAGTTACATCTTGACCATGAAGAAGTTTAAGGAACAAAACCCTGATACTTCTTGGATCAAGATTACAACCATAACCATGGTGTCGTCTCTATCAAGCGAAACCAACATTCAAAAGATCCGCGAGGTGTTTGAGAAGATGGGATCTATCAAGTTGACTCGCACAGGTGGCGAATCTTTTGAATGGAAGCTGAAGACAACCACGTTCTTTAATCAAATTACCCTTGTTTATGTTGACAAGTACAGCACCAAATCTGTAAAGTTGTTTCCGAACGGAAGTATTCAGGTTGCTGGATGCACCGATTTATTTGACTGTAACCGTGTGATCCAACAGATTTGTTATCTTGTAGGGCTTATAACCAACAAAACGATTGAAAAAAAGAATTTTCGTGTGGTAATGATTAACTCAAACTTCAGCTTAAACTATAAAGTAAATCTTCACGAGACGGCACATCATTTCAGCAAGAATGAAATATTTGACACAACATTTGATCCAGACAGATATTCTGCCGTCAAGATTAAATTCAAGCCAGCTGAAGACATGAAGCAAGTTACAGTGAGTATCTTCGGAACTGGTAAGATTATTGTTACAGGAGCTGAAACTCTCAAGGAGATTGTTTTTGCTTACAATATAATCAACCAGCACATATCTATAAATAATAAGATTAAATATGAAAAGGCTGATACAATTGATTCATTTGATAGTATTTTTGGTTACAATATATCGGACATCGTGACCTTCTTGGAGCAGAAGAAATTTTCTGCTTGGAACTACACAAAGACAAATTACGGAATTAATTTCTAATTATATTACAAAAATGTCACAGAGACTTGGTATGGCTGATGGGCGTTGTTTTACTATCAATACCTCAAACCGTCTTTTAAATGATTACCTTATGGACCAGAAGAATATCTCTCTTGAGAACAACTACGAGTACCGAAAACTTCTACAGAAGATGGGTCCCGATCTTCTTAAGATGATTGAACGCCAGCAAAAGTCTGGTAAGGTTGAATCTTCTAACCATGTGAACCAGTGTCAGAGCTGTAACGTTCCTCTATTAAAAGTACCAGACATTCATTAAGTAACAAAAAAAAATGAAGCATGCAAAAATCGTGATTGATGGCAATATAGGTGCAGGTAAGACTACGCAACTAAATATACTAGAAAATGAGGGGTACAACGTAAAAAGAGAACCTATTGAAAAGTGGCCGCTTGATTTGTTTTACTCAGATCCTGAAAGATGGGGATTCATGTTTCAGATTATACTTTTGCAAACTTTGGTCACTGACAATCACACACAGATATATGAGAGATGTCCTTTGAGTTCTCTAGAGGTCTTTTGGAAACTTATGAAAAAAACTGAAATTGAAGATGAAACATACAAAAAGGCTTACGAACTCCAGGGGTGGGGTCCCGATGTATATATTTACATAAGCACACCTCCTTCAGTATGCAAGGAGAGGGTTGATAGCCGTAAGCAGGCGGGAGACAGTGGTGTTTCACTTGAGTACCTCTACAAACTTCACACTGCATATATGTCAATGTATGATAATATGAAATGTGACAAGTATATAATTGACGGAACAGAACCTCAAGATGAGATTGTTAAAAAGATAAAACAAGTTATTAATAAGTATGTCGTGTAACTGGGTGACATGTAATGGAAAAAAGTGTACGAATCAAATACTTATGGATGGTTACTGCGCAAGGCATTTGAAACAGACATGTTCAATATGCTTTGAACCCGTCCCAAGTACAAATTCTGCAAAAGCAAAAAGACTGTCATGTGGGCATGCATTTCATTTTAATTGTATTTTAAAATGGTTTGAAACATCAGATGAATGTCCTGTGTGTCGTAGAAAACAATTAAAGGACCCTTTGATAACTTACAAAGGTGCTATTGAAGAAAATATGAGAACTGTATATCGTGATGCTATTCAGACATATGAAGCAGAAATTCGTAGACTTAACGATAGAATACGCACATATGCGCGAATAAATAAATAAAAAACTCAACAGGCATAATAACAATATGAATTGTGCCATATGTCTTAACGGTATGAGAAAAACAAGGCACTCACGTGAATTAGAATGTGGTCACTGTTTTCATTCTACATGTTTCGCCAAGTGGGAAGATTCAGGTGGTGAAACATGTCCTTTATGTAGAGAAGAGATTAACAAGCCACTTTATAAGATTACTATTTCAATAAAGAACACACGAAAAAACACCGAACAAACACTGGAAGATATTGATCCTTCTAGACTTACTAATCTGATTTCTTTATTTGACACAGATATTCAAGTTGATATGAGATCAATGGAAGAACTGGATTCTTTTTTTAGAGACATCGGGTTTAGTCTTGCCGACATTGATACCTCTGTTCTTGACACAGAATGATGAACAATATTTACTGTAATTGTGTCCGTACTTGCGATTAGCCGTGAGAGGATTCTGGATAGACTTACCACTTGCATCTCTCATAAGAGCCTTTGTGGCCCAACCCTGTTTATGAGTCCATATGTTTGCAGGAAAACGCACGTATTTACCAACTGTAATTTTACCAACAGATCTTACAGGGATTTTGAAAAACTTTGCGATACTTGTTCTTGTGTCACCAGCTTTTACTAGGTATCTAACCTCAGAGTGTTGTTTATAAAAATGAAAATCACCATAAGGATCCATGTATTTGTTTGAAGGTGCAACAAACATCATTATTTTGTAATAATTCTTTTTGCATTTTTCACAAGCCTTGGCTTTGTAAATCTTACCAGGATTGTCACTCAGAACGCGTCTAGCAAGACCTTTACAGTGTGTGTATGTGTGTGGAAGTTTACTTAGACCACTTCGGTCCCCAGGGATACTTTTATGAATTCTAAATGTCTGTTTGTCATGAACTGCATAGGCATAACAATTATTTGATCTTATAAGTTTTTTGAATTCATTCTCAATAAATGGGTGTTCGTACCCACTAGTGGGTGGTTTTCTGCATTTCGGCATTTATTATATACTATTTTTTTTCTCAGTACATAATAAATGTTTTCCAAGATTCTAGCAAGTAAGAACCAGACTGATCTTTTCAGGAACATTCTCACTTTTATTATTTTTGTGATTCTTTTCGCTTTTATATTTCGTTTCATCTGGAATAAGGCACTCGTGCCATATGTGTCAGTGCTCAACCCAGTGACCACTCTTGTGGACGCAGTTCTACTCTCAATCGGTATTAATTTACTGAGGTAAATCCAATTTTCATTTCACCAGAAGGTAACTGACATGTGGGGTAAGCCTTCACATCAGCAGGACAACCTCCCTTGTCACATTCTACAAACCTATAACTCAACCCATTCTCTTTGAGATGGTCAAGTTGCTTACGAGTCCAACCGCAACCCATGGTCCCGTAAACAATCCATTCTTCCCCACCTGTCTGGTAACCAGTCTTCCTGTATGACATAAGGAATATTAACACTAACAATAAAACACCAACAGCTAGAAAGTAAGCCTTCATTTATAATATATCTACGATAATATTTTTTGCATTTTTGGCCTCAATTTCTTACAAAGTTCCATTTTTGACATGGAAGCAAGATTCTCAGTGCGTGGATAGAAAAGCTTTGCCATTGCGACTAGCTTCTTTTTGGGATAATCTATACATGGTTTTCCTTCAATTAAAAACTTCATAGCTGTCTCGTATTGTTCACGCGCTCTCACGATAGCATTAACGTTTATAGGCTTGGGAGATGGAACCTTCTTTTTCATCATTTGCTTGAGTTTCTCAGGAGTGCCCTCCATGATAGGTCTCATCATACTGAAGCTCTTCTTTGTCGGTGAACGTGAACGAGGTGGAGATATTGCACCAAGATTAATAAGCACTGCAGTCTTACCAACTTCTTCGTTCAAGAAACGAGTTTGTGTAGCATTTGCGTTCGTATTAACAAGCTTTGTAAGAACATGAATGCGCGCCTGTTGAAGTTTAGTTGGTTTGGGTTTTTTCTTCAAATCGCGAAGTGTTGTTCTAAGAGTATTCATACGTTTCTCAACTGCATTACGGGCCTTACGAAGCTGTGCGACAGAAAGTTTTGTTCGTGTGCTCATGGTAGGAGCTTTAACAATAGTTGGAATACGAGCATTAGGACCAAATGACATAATCTTGCTGCGCAATGGTTTTGATTCTGGACTTGAACGTCTGGGTGCAGGTGACTTCTTTGGTGATGTACGTTTCAAACTTCGTGGGGCAAATTGCTTGCGTTGGTACTTAGTGAGAGTCTGTTCAAGAGGATCCTTCTCAACTCTCTTTGAAGCAAGGCGCATCATATAGGCCTCTTGGAGACCCCTAGCACGGAAGTTTCTGTTCTCGTTATTGCCATTGTACACATAATTAATGAAGTTATTTTCATTATTACTATTTGGTGTATTACCAGGTGTTGACACAGGGCTTATGTTGAAACGCAAAGTCCCAGGTAGGTTCTTTCTGTTAATAATTTTCTTTATAAACTTCTGTTCTTTTTTCTCTTGTTTGCTAGCCATTTGTTTGAGCTTGTAATTCATCTGTGCAAACATTGCATTTAGATTATTGGCATTCACAGGAGAAGGAGGGGTTGCAGTTTTTGGTTTCTTGCCCTCAGACTCAGAGTAAACAAGCTTGCGCCCTGCAGGGAATTGTGCGAGAAGTTTGCACAATTCAAGACGAGGTTTTTTCTGCATACGCGCAAGTTTGCTCTTGATTTCACGTGGAGCCTTTTCATTTATAAACTTTTCAATGTCCTTGGTATCCATACCGCGTGCACCCTCACCACCTTTTAGCTTGCGTGTTCCGCATCCTGTTGCGATATTCTCTGTTGTCCCAGCCTTTGGGGCAACCTCTGGGCTTTTCAACGGAGACACACGGGTACTGTAGGCCGTACCCATACCTACACGACGTGGACTTATTTTTACAGGAGGTCCGGTTCGTTTCTGTTCTCTCATTCTTTGTAAAATATCCATAACAGCTGAACTCATTGTTTATTATATTATTGGAATATTTTTAAAATTTTGTCAACTGTTGGAAAGTTACTTGTGTCAACTCCCAATTTTAAACGCATCTGTGAAATCTTTTCAGTTTCTTCCATACCAAGATACTCCTGTGGCACGACCTTTTCAATCTTCTTTTGAAGTTCAGGTACATTCAATAACCACAAACTGTTCAAGAACAGGTGATAATCATAGTTTGTATCATTGTGTGGATGTATCCCGACATATTCATATCCTTGGTTTATCTTAGTATTTTCATATAGAGGACCTGCGTCTCTTATGTTAGCCAATCCAAAATCTACTATATAAAGACTACCTTCTGGTGTTACCATGATGTTTCTGAGATGGAGATCATTGTGTCTAAATGTTGGATACACAGATTTTAATTTCAATATAGCTAAAATAACATTTCTGAAATTTGCATCATTCCATGCCCATGGTGAGTAAAGCAGGTCTTTACCATTCACATAGTCCATATAATAGAACATACGACCATTGTCACATTTTTTGAGACCAAGAGGTTTAATAATCATCTCAGGTATCACCTGATAAAGAGCTGATTGTATATTTAATTCTATTTCTTCAGGCTTTTTTTTGTTTTTTATGACATAGTTATTTTTCTTATATATCTTACCATTAGCCCCCTCGGCAATAAATTCTGCATTTTTTAGGTTATTGTCACACATGTGTTGATATTAATAGATACATACATTTTTTACTCATCAAATTCTTCCTCCTCTTCGTCAGCCTCGGTCTCAGTAGGCTCAATGTCCTTGAAAGCAAAAGAGGGAAGCTTCTTTGAGGGCTCTAGGAGCATCTGCTGAAGACGAACAGATACACCAAACTTATTGTCAATGAACCAGATCTGATTGATGTCAATAATACAGAGAACCTTCTGCCCCTTCTCAACGCTATCAAGGCTAACACGATCGCGTTGATGATTGTATGCCTCGGGCACAAACTCTCCTGTCTTGTTATCGCACATAACCTTGAGTTTCATAGTAGAAGGATAATCTCCCTTACCAGGACGCACGATAGGCTTGTAGAGTGCTTCCTTCATTACTGCAACATTGTACTTCTTACCAAGCCACTCGGTAGAGTTTTCAGCTACAGTCTTGACAATGAGATCATCAAGATCCTCAAACTTCTTTTGGAGCTCTTCATTGTCAGTGTCAAAAGACAGATCTAGAGAATAAGATGTCTTCTTAGTTGCCTCATCAGTGAAGGAGCTCAGACCAAAGGGTGCGCGAAGATAGGGAGTCTGGACAAGAATCTTCTGGTTACCACCGCAGTTCAGGTAGACAGCCTTGCCGCCATTCCTGTTCTTGCGAAGCTTGGAGAAATTAACAACCGACACGTTGAAATCAGAGGAATGCTGAACGTTGAGAGCCATTTGCTTGCTTTTGTTATACATAGTGTGCAAGCTTTATCTGTGTTTTTTTCTTGCATTATAACAAAAGAAAGATGGGTTGTTGTGGAAAGTCTCCCAGTGTGTCAAAGCCAAAGAGCACAGGATTATTTAAAGATTGTGGATGTGGGTGCAACGGAAAGAAACAAGAAGAGAAATTTATGATATCTCTTTTATCTGCTGTACTATTTTTTGTAATATCTCATCCCACAACATTCAAATTTATGAGGAATCTTTTGGGTGATTGGGTGAGTAACTCAGCAGGATGTCCAAGTGTCATGGGTCTCATTCTCCATGCTTTCATCTTCATGATGATCACTTGGGGTCTTATGAACCTCAAGAAGTATAAGGAATAAATCTTGCAGCTCTTTTGATTCTAGTTTTTGTTTTATTTCGCTTGACCCTTGATCCCTTGTCAACGAATTCACAATAGATATTTTTTCCTTTTTTCTGCTTTTTTCTCCTCTTTTTGAGGAAATAACGCACCGTCATCAAACAGTCCATAGGCAGACTCTTACCTGTAAATTGTCTACACAGTAGATCAATTATTACAATTTCGTTAGGGATCTCCACTTTTATTATATTATAATATAATAATATGTCAGCCTTGACAAAAAGTATAGTATATGTTACTGGTTTACTTTTCGTTCTTTATGCAATATTTATTCTTGCACAGGGTTTTATGACCAATTTCAAACTGATAAAATTCAACCCTTTTGCATTTTTTCGCACCATAAGTGAAAAAACAGGAAAGAGCATATTTAATCAACTAGAACAAGAATTCAATCCTGAGAATGTCTGTACATTTTTGGGCAATGATATTTATGAGGGTAGAGTACATAAAGACAACAAAAAACTTACCACCAATGTTGAAATAGATTGTAACGCCTGCAAGGATTACACATACAAGAGTGAAAATGGTTGTTCTCCATATGATTACGATATGAGATATTCAACACGAGGTGCGTCTGGTACTGAATATCTTGGTATCTGTACATCTTTGAGTTTCCCTAGATCATGTGACAACTCTGATCAGAACTCATCTTCAAATGACAGTAATGAATCATCTAACTTACCATAGTCCCCCACCCTTTTTTCAAAAAAATTTGTCTTTCCCTCTAATGAAATATTTTCCATAAAATCAAAAGGATTCTTAGCATTCCATATAGGTTGTCCACCCAATTGTTTCACAAGTCTATCTGCTACAAATTCAATGTACAAAGACATCTTCTGTGAATCCATACCAATTAACTTGCAGGGTAACGCATCCAATATGAAATTCTTTTCAATTCTCACTGCATCCTTAACAATCTCTTCAATAACTTCAGGTTTGCATGGATTCTTCATCATACTGTGAAGCTCAACTGCAAATTCCTGATGGAGACCCTCGTCCCTACTAATAAGCTCGTTACTAAAACACAGTCCTGGAAGAAGCCCTCTCTTTTTTAACCAAAATATAGCACAAAAACTCCCTGAAAAGAAAATACCCTCAACACATGCAAAAGCAATCAATCTTTGTGAAAGTGGAGAATCTGTATCAAACCATTTCATAGCCCATTCCGCCTTTTGTTTAATACAAGGGATTGTATCTATAGCCCTAAATGTCTCATCTCTCTCTACAGAATCTGTAATGTACTTTTGTATAAGCTGACCATACGTCTCTCCATGAACCATTTCATTGTGCTCTTGGTATGCATAGAATGATCTAGCCTCTGGATACTGTATTTCTTGAGCGAAGTTAACATTAAGGTTTTCAAATACTATACCATCAGATGACGCAAAGAATGCCAGGATATACTTAATAAAATGCCTCTCATTCTCAGAGAGACCTTTCCAATCATCCATGTCACCAGACAAATCAATCTCTTCAGTAGTCCAGTTTGACATCTGAGCCTTTTTGTAAAGAGCCCATAAGTTTTGATGTTTTATAGGAAAAATACTAAAACGTTCGTTAGTCTTGTGTGTCATTGGTTCATATGTATTATCTATATGTTCTTCTAGTTTGAAGAAGTCCCCGAGATATTTACCATTTATCAATACCTGTGGATAACCAGTTACACTTTGTCCACACATATTATTTAGTTTTTCTTTGTCAACAATTTGTTTTTTGTAGTCATACCCGTAATTTTTACATAACACAACAGCTTCATCACATAGGGTACAACCTTCTTTTGATAAGATAGTTAACATCTCTTCACGCATATTATCTGTAAATATTTTTTGCTGGAA
>Ga0181421_1000210_pt1 | contig 16638 bp, 20 predicted proteins | sample 44SPOviralmetaG_FD_130146 | JGI IMG/M metagenome (GOLD analysis project Ga0181421, IMG submission 130146) | Marine viral communities from the oligotrophic San Pedro Time Series (SPOT) site, San Pedro Channel, CA, USA - 44 SPOT_SRF_2013-06-19 | ecosystem: Environmental > Aquatic > Marine > Strait...
ATAGTATTTCTACACAGCAATCTACATATAAGAAAGTTAAAATTTAAAACTCCCCATTTTCCCCCACCGATTTTGATACAAACTATTTTGAGAGATTTAATTTCTTATTTTTTTTTTTTTTTAATCAAATAATCCAAATGAAATAGTATTCATAAATAATTGTGCTGGTGTTTTTGGTCTTGATACTATTTTTTCTCCTTTAAATCCACGAGCAGGTTTTGCGCTTTTAACTACTGATTGTATTAATTTTTGTGCTTTCAATGAACCACTAACACCTGAAGTCATAGCATTTCCCATAACTTTACTTGCTTTGCCTCCTTTAAAACCGGAAGTTATAGCATTTGCTATAAATTTGCTTGTATCTTCTGCCTTAATATTTTTCATTATATTATTTATTAGAAATTAATTTTCATTTTCTTCACTATCTAAATCTATTTCTTCTTTTGTATGTATAATTTCTCTATTATCTACAAATCTTACTAATAATAAATTAGTTAAAATTCCTGAAATTGTTATTCCAACTACTGAGACTAATGCTATTAATGAAACACCTTCCATATATAATATGTTTTGATAAAACTTTTTTTAAAAGTTTATTTATTATATTTTTCTAAAATACTTTTTTGTTTAGTAGCATTTTTTTTAGTCATTACTTTTTTACTATATGTTTTATTAGTATCTGTATTTTTTACTTTAAATCCTGCTCCTACTTTGATTATTTTAAACGGCATATATTATTTATGATATTTTTTTTTTAAAATCAGCAAATGATTTTGCTGTTATTAATTCATTCATAAAGTCTTTTAATATTTCCATTTCTTTTTGTTGTTCCTCTATTTTTATTTGTTGTTCTTTAACTATTTTATCAAGTTCTTTTGTAGCACTAATATTTATTGTATATAATGATTGTCTATCTAAAACATTAAAATCATTTACTTTATTTCCAATACAAAATACATTATCCCATTTTTTATCAAATGTAAAAGTATTATCACTATTTCCTATTATCATTTGTAATGTTTCTATATAATCACCTTCATTCCAACAATAAAATTTATAATCTATACCAACAACATTAGGTAAATCAACACTTTTCATTTTAAATTTTTTATCAAAATCACTCCATATACAAGTTAATTGTTTATAAACATTTGGTATATAGTCTTGATTTATACTTATTGCCTCAGGGTATATCTCTTTTACTTCTTGTGCTATAAATCCTATTTCTTTATGCTTTGGTTCTCGTCCTTTGCCGTCAATATATTTATAAGATTTTACTTGTAATTTACGGATTAAATTTAAACCATTGTTATATGGTTCAATATCTTTTTTAATTCTAATATCACTACTTACCCATAGTTCTTGCCCTGTTGAAACCCATAATCCATATTCAAATTTTGCGGACATATTTACTGCTCCGTTAATAGCAATCGCCCTCCCGCCTAAACTTGGAACATTTTGAAAATATAATGCTGAACCAGTTTGGTCAGGTGCTGATAAATAACCTTCTACTTCTAATGGATATCTTGTAGGAAATGGAAAAGTATATTCACTTACAATTTTTACTGGTGTAGCATAAGTTATACCAGCACTATCAAAGAAAAAACCACTCAAAGAATTAGAAGCATTTTTAATACTTGCTCCTTGTTTGAATGTAATAGTATTATGATTTATCGCCAGTTCGTCTTCGTTAAATTGTATCCAATCATTCGTAGGGTCGCTTCCATTAGCAAATTTACCCCCTTGTATTATCTCAACCAAAGGATAATTTATATATAAATGACCGTCCCGCCAACTAACAAAATCATTAGTGGGGTCGCTGTCGTTTCTAATTGAACCGTTTGTAATCAAATCTAAATTAGTATTTACATATATAGCGTCGCTCTCAATCCCTATGAAATTACTACTATTACTCACACTTCTTATTTTTGAATTTAGTGCTAAATCTATATTAGTAAAAGTGCTTTCTAATGTTCCATTCAAAAACTTTAAATAATAATTATCATTTACTTCTGCTACTAATTTACTTTCAATTGAAACCATATTTGACGCTAATTGTATTGTTTCATTTGTTGAAGTTGTTTGAGTAAATTTAATAAATTGGTTTGTATCTAATTGATTTCTAATAAAACAATTATTGGGTATATCAATTGAAGTTAAACTTGTATCTTTTGGTTTAATTATGTTTGACCCACCAGTAGTCCATAAATTAGTGCTATCAAGAACAATTGTTCCAGTAGCGTTAGGCAGATAAACATTCCTATTAGCACTTAAAGTATGAGTTTCTCCCCCTGTATGTAAATCTGTATGAAACGGACGACCAACACCAGTATTATCCGCTTTTTCATAAAATCTAACAAATCCACTTACACTTGTAGAACTCGCATATCTTACTTCTAAACTATCACTAAATCTTGTTAGGTCTGTAAATGTTTTATTACTTAAATTATCTGTGCTACTAACAGTAAATGCTGTTGAAATAACACCACTACTATTATTATAAGAAATTGGTAAAGTTGCTGATAAACTTGTAAGACTAAATGTTGTTCCAATAGAACCTGTTGTAGAATTATATGTTATAGGTGCTGTCCCTGAAAAAAATGTAGTATTTGCTAATGTCCCGCCCGTTGATAAAAAATCGTAATCTTCACCGCTATTCGCTGTAAAACCAGCACCAATATCTAATCTTTTTTTAACTTGTAAAAATCCGTCATAAGTTATATCAAATATATCTACACTTGTTCCTCCACCTCTTGTATAATCTACTTTAAAATTCAATTTAGCGTCTAAACTACCATTATCTTTTATTTGAAATTTATAAGTTAATATATCTGTTCCAGCATTTGTATTTTTAATTAATAATGTATCTTTATATGTAGCGTCTGCTTGATAATCTAATGTTAAAGTATCATTAGTATTTGTTTGTTGAATATTAGTTAAACTCCTGCTCCATATATCGTCCAATTCACTTTGTAATGCTAATGTGCCTGACGCACTCGGCATAGTATAATCAAATGAACCTTGTTTTAATCCATTTGTTAAAGTAAGTCTTTTACTAAATGTTAATATACTACTTGTATCTACACTATAAATATCTGTTGTTGTATTAGTATTATCGTCAAAATGAACCATTTTAAATTTAGCATTACTTGTAGTATTAGTTGAAGTATCGTTTATTTGATACTTGAAGGTTGCTATTGCTGAACTACTTGTTGTATTTTTAAAAGTCAATATATCTAAAAATGTAGAATTTATTGAACTATCATTTGTTATACTACTAAATAATTGTAATTTATCAGTTGTAATAACAGGTTTAATAAATCCTAATGCTCTATCCCAATTACTACTAAATGAACCACTTTTCATATTACTTCCTGTAATTTTCTTAATATCACCACCTGAAGTTTCAAGCACAAATAAATCAGTATCACTAAATGTTCCACCTACCGCAGTTTGTTTTGATATATCTAAATTAATAGTTTTATTATTAATACTTGTTTCTACTACATTAATAGCGTCGCCACTTAATATTTTTTCTATACCTTCTCCTTCTAAACCATTTAATGACCTTGTGCTTCCTTGTAGTCCATTTAATGACCTATTCATTTATAATATATAATATAAAATTATTTTAAAATAAATATCTTATATATATATAATAATGCCGAAAAAAAAACCGACTAATACCGAAGAATTAACTGAAACACCGATTAATGAAGAAAATATGGAAGCACCTAAACCCAAGAAGAAAAGAGTATTAAGTGAAAAACAAAAAGCAAATTTTGCTAAATTACAAGAAGCAAATAGAGTTAGATATGAAGCAAGAAAAAAAGCAAAGGAAGAAGTAGGAGAAACACCTAAACCTAATAAGAAAAATGTTAATGACGAAATATTAGAAAATAAGGAAGAATATATAAATAATGAAATTAAGAAGAAAACTAAAAAAAAAATAGTTAAGGAGGAAAGTGATAGTGAAGAAGAAGCACCTACTATTGTTAAGAAACCTAAGAAGAAAAAAAAACCTAAAATTGTAATAGAACAAGATAGTTCAAGTGAAGAAGAAGAAATAATAATTAGAAGAAGTAAGAAAAGTAAAAGTATGAAACAGAAACAACAACAAGAAGGATATATTAATGATAAACAACAAGAAAAACAGGAAGAACCACCAATGGTAGAAAAACAAGAAGAAGCACCAGTAGAAAAAGAAAGACCACCGCCTCCACTAAAAGAATATACACATACACAAATTCTCAAAGGATTAGGATTATAAAAAAACCCCATTTTACCCCACCGATTTTGATACAAACTATTTCGTGAGAATTAATTTTTCTTTTTTTTTTTTTTCTATCTGTGTTTATAGGGATTTTATTTTTTGTATAGTAATTTTATCTTAAAAAAAAATTAAAAAAAAAAAAATAAAAAATAAAATCCTGTGAAATAGTTTGACCCAAAATCGGCAGGGGAAAATGGGGGATTTTAAAATTAAAAAAATTTAAAAAAATCTTATGTATATATATATTATGGATAATGATAAATTAGAAGAAATCCAAATTAAGGATTACATAGAACCACAAGTATTTAAATATTCTTGCGACGATAAAATAGAAGGAGTGCCTTATCCTTTACCTGATAGTATATTTAGAATGGCGTGTATAGGAAAATCAGGTAGTGGTAAATCCAATTTAATACAATCATTAACTCAATCCACAGGTAAGAAACGAATTTATAATAGGCGTTTTTCTAATGTTTTCATAGTAAGTCCCTCTGTTAAATCACAAGCAAATAGACCAAAATTACCGGAAGATAGATTTTATACTTCAATAAAAGATTTACCTGAAATATTTGAACGAGTAAATACAGAGGAAGGATTAGAAGGTCGCACATTAGTTATTCTTGACGATTTAGGTAGTGAAATTAAACGAGGGGGTGAAGAAACTGTAATTTTGAAAAAATTAATGAATAACGGACGCCACCAAGGACAACCAATATATGACGAAGAAACAGGAGAACAAATTGAAAGTGGTAGTATTTCAGTTATGATTTCCGCACAAAAACTTACACAGTTGCCTCCATTTATAAGGCACGCATTAACGCATTTATGTATATTTGATTGTCGTAATACAAAAAGTGAATTACAAACATTATATGAAGAATTTTTCTCAACAGAGAAGGATATTTTTAATGAGATATTATATAGAGTATTTAGCAAACCATATAATTTTATATTTGTAGATACACAGAAGAGCGAAATATTTAATGGATTTAAAAGTAAATTTAATATAAAAAATAAGGTTTATTTATAATAACTTTTTGATATTACTAATCTTTTTGATATTACTTTTTTTTAAAAAGTATTTTTTAAAATAATGATTTCAAGGCACTCCAACCTGCTTTTATGCCTTTGACTGCCTCACCACCAGCAAATGCTAATGTTCCAACACCAGCGCCTATTGCCGCTCCTGCTAATGTGCCTTCAGGACCGAATACAGTTCCAAGTTCTGTTCCAAATAATGCGTCAGCGGCAACAGCAGTTCCCCAAGCGGCAAGACCACCAGCAAGACCTCCTATTCCCCCTCCACCTATATCACTACCTGCTTCCTGTTCTGTTTTATTTCCTCCTAATTTTGCTATTCCTTGTCCTATTAATTTACTACTTTCTTCACCAGCAATATATCCTGCCGCTCCAGCAATCATTTCAGGAGCAAGAGCAGACGCTCCTAATGTAGATACAGCACCCTCACCAAGTAATCCTGCCGCTGTTGTTGCTCCTACTTTTCTAAGACCACCACCTAATGCCGCTTGAAATCCACTTGTTAAACCAGCACCAATTGAACCTGCTTCTGCCTCTTGTAAATATTTATTTTGACTTTTGAAACCGGGTATTAAATCTAATGCTTCATTAGTGCCTGTGCCTATTGCGTATCCAATTCCTAAATGAACCGGATTAAATGCTCTTGCTACTTCACTAATTCCTAATACTTGGTCTTTTGGTGCTTGTATTTCCGCCATATCCTCTTGGTGATTTGTTTGTTCTTGAAGTAAATTTTCATTATGTTCTTGTAATTCGTCAGGTGTTTTTGAAGCAATATCTCTTATTTCATTTGGTTTATATACATTTTGACTAACTTGTTTTATATAATGAGTATCAGGCAAATTTTCATATTCTTCAAAATTTGCTTTTAATTTATCTCTATGAAAAGTAGGAGATAAATTCTCTGTAGGAGGCATACTCGGCATTCGTCCTAATTTTAAATCGTGATTTAGATTTATTAAACTTGCTTCTTTTTCTGTAAAATTTCCACCAAGTGCTTTCCATACTTGAGTTTGAGGGTCGCCTGTAAAATGTCTTGTTCCTCTTAAAAATGGGTTTATTTCTGTTCCACCAATATCATTATCTCCTGTAAATACTCTGTCGCTACTTTTTTGTAAATCCCATATATTATCACTAAATGAAGTTCCTTCATTTTCATTTTTTAATTCGTGTATTCTTTTGACTGTAGCGGTTTGTCCTAATTTTTTACTAACATTTTTAATATTTTTTACAACGTCTATTTCTAATGCTTCCCTTTCAGCAGGAGGTAATAATTCTGTAAAATTTTCTAATCTATGTGCTTCATAAGAACTTTTACCGGGAATATTAGATTGATATTTAGCACGAGTTTTTATTGTTTTAACATTCCAATTTTCTAAATTACTATTTTTAGTAAATGCTAATCCTATACTAACAGGGTCTTCTGTTGTTCTTATAATATTATGTTTTTCTGTTGTATTTGTATTACCTCTTGCTAATCGTTGTCCTATAAATGTATTAAATGTAGTTGAAGGTATATTTTCTCTTTGTGCGAGGTGAAGTCCAAGAGCGCCTCCCTTTGAATAACCTGTAATATGTTCTACTGTTCCATATTTTAATTTAGCATTATTTAACATTTCTCTTGCTTTAATAAATTGTGGGTCAGTTCCTTCACTATCACTTGCTATTGCTAAATCAGTTGTTAAATCTTCTATATCAGGTCTTGGACTTACCATAGTTCCTCTAAATGCTAATTCAATATTACCATTAGGGCGTTTTACTACTAAACCTTGTGGTGTAGATAATTCTTTATCTATAACACCTAAATTATGTGTATCCATATAATCTTGTGCTGTTTGGAAATTATCGTCATTTTGATAAGCAATTTTACTTGCTTTATTTAATTTTGCTCTATCTCGTTCTTCAATTGTTATATCTTCGTGTGAAGGTCTTAATGCTCTTGATAATGATATACCTGTTAATATATTTTCCTTCTTCCTTTCGTCGTCCTTATTTTTTGCCTTTCCTCCTATATCCTCAATTAATTTACTTATTTTATCTGTATTTAATCCAGTTTTTTTTTGTAATTCTTTTTTTAATTTTGCTTTCGCAATTTCTTTTATGTGTTCCTGTGTAGGCATTTTTGGAATTGAAGGAATACTTGAAGGAATACTTGAAGGAATACTTTTTGTTTTTTCTGTTATTTGTTTTTGTAATTCTTCTTGAAGATTTGTTTTACTTTGTTGAAATCGTTGTTTGTAAATGTTATAAGGCAATTTTCCTCTATATTGGGATTGACTTAACATATATTATATATATATATATTTATATTTTTTTTATTATAATTAATATATGGATAAAAATATTATCAATTATTTAAATCAAAAAAATACTTTAAAAAAAAGTGTTAAATCTAAACCTACAAGAAGAGTATATAAAAAACCTGTAAGAAGAAAAATTCGTTGGGGAAGTAAAATTGGTAGTAAAGGAGCAATGGATTACAGTAGAAAAAATTACAGTAGAAAAGATTATACTAATAGAAGAACACAAAATGACCCAATAGATAGATTACTAACATTAATGGCGAATTCTCTTATGTTAAATCAGCAATCTTCACAAGATAAAGAACGAGTAAAACAAATAGACAGTGATAGAGGAATAGCACAGGTATTACAACAAGAAGAAATATTACAACCAAAAAAAGGAGAACCAAAAATGGGAGAACCAAAAATGGGAGAACCAAGTGAAAGTGAAAAAGCACAAACAATGGGAGAATTTCAAGCATATACACACGAATTCAATAGAATAGAAGACCATTTGGAACATATACAAGACGAAATAATGGGAATACCTAATATATCCACAGAAGCGGCAAATGGTTTTAGAGAACAACTAACAGGATTAAATCAACAAAAATTAGAATTACAAGAAAATTTAAATAGACAGTTAAAAGATAAACAAAATGTATGGACTTGGAGAGCAGTATTAGAACAATCAGGGGACGATTTAAATGCCCTTGTAAGAAAAGAAACAGAAGTTAATGAATTATTATTTGATAAATTAGATAAAAGAAATTCAAAGTTAGAAGAACAATTAACAGAACAACAAAATATATTAGAACAAAATAAAGAAACATTAAAAGGAAGAGAACAAGCATTATTTCAAGTTCAAGACGAAGCACAATTAAAAGAAAGAGATTTAAATGAAAAGATAAAACAAATAGGAGAAGCAAAAAAATTACAAGAAGATTTATTATTTAAAACAGAAAGAGAAAAAGAAGATTTAATAGAAAATACTAATAGGCACAATAGATATGTAGAAGAAAGTGAAAAAGAAAGAGATACTATGTTTATGTCCCAACAAGAAAAAATACAAGAATTACAAAGAAAAAATGAATTGTTAATGAGAGAAAAAAAAGGCACAGGCACAGCGGCAGGATTAAGTGATATTGAAATTATGGAGCAATATATAGCAGGTAAAATAGAAAGTGCTGGTAAAGGAGAAGTCCAAACAGCAATTGACCGTCTTGGTATAAGAGCGCCAAAGGGTATTCCTCAAAAACAAGCAAGAGAATATTATAGAAAAGAAATAGAAAAATTACAAGCAAAACCTATTGACCCATTTGTTAGTGCTGTTCCAAAACCTACATTATTAAAATCATTAGCATTTGCTCCTGATACAAGTGTAGAAAGTTTTGCTTCTATGGGAAGTGCTACAAGTGATAGAAGTGATAAAGTAGTTCAAGAACAAACAGCAAGTGAAGCAAGAATGTTTGCTACTTCAAAACTTGGAAGTGGAACTCCTGCGACAGCAAAACAACGATTAGAAGAAGCATTAGCAAGGAAACCTAAAAGTTTTGAACCAACTGGGGCGGATATAAAGCAAATAAGCACAATAGTAAGACAAAAAGCAAGAAAAGATTTAGAAGAATTAGAATTATAAATAAACTTTTTAAAAAAATAAATTATATATAATAAATATGTATATGAATAACTATAATGATATAATGAAAAATTATATGAAGAAACCGGAAGAGGAAAATAAGATAGAAAAAAAACATAAGAAGAAGATTATTAATAAAAAAAAAATGGAAAAATTAATTCCATTTTATGGAGTTTTTGGTAGAATATTACACGATTTAAATAGAAAATAATAATATTATATATATATATAAATGAATACTGGTTTAGAATTTGTTAAAAAAAAAGATAAATTAGAAGAGATTAAAAATAGTGGATTATCACACCCACAACAAATAAAAGAATACAAGGAATATTTATTAAATGATAAAAATTTTCGTTTCCCTGAATTTTTATTAGAATGGGTTGCGAGAGAACATTTAGGATTACAATATACAGAAGTAGAATTAGAAAATATGAGAAATGAATATAAGGAAGCAAAAGAAACTTATGATTTACAGGAATTACAAGCACAACAAGAAGAAAACTTAAAAACACCAATAGGACATATAAAAAATATTATGAACCCATAATCCCCCATTTTACCCTGCCGATTTTGATACAAACTATTTCGTGAGATTTAATTTTTTATTTTTTTTTTTTTATTTTCCAACAAGTTTCATAGCGTTTTTATGACTATCACTAAAACACCCTTTACCACTTTTAATAAATTTTTTCATTATATCAATATGTTTTTTTGAATGGTGTTTGCTATGTGTTTTAAATAATTCTATTTCTTCCTTTTTTAATTCTCTTGGTTTATTTTCTTTTATAGTTATTTTAATACTGGAGTTCGTAGAACTCATTGAATTCTTTGAATTCTTAGGTTTCTTCTTATACGCCATATATTTATAATATTATTTTTTTTTCAAATTTGGTTTATCTATTTTATAACTTTTAGTTGTAGGATTAACAGAAGCATATACTCTCGCCATTCCCCATTGCGTAGCAGATTTAACATTTGGTCTTACTGACTGCGGATTAGATTTAAATGCTCCACGTCCTTTTGATAGGACAGTCCTTAATGAACCTTCAGTATAACCACTTAAATTTGAAATACTTTTAATTGAATGACTTTGATTTTTAGGTAATCCGTGTTTTATATTAAATTTTTGCTTATTAGTTAATACCATATATTATAATTGATATAATTATTTTTGATATTACTTTTTTTAAAAAGTATTTTAACAATTCCATAAAACTTTTCTACTCCAATAATTAGCACTATCCTTATTATTTTTAGTTAAATTGCCTTGTTTATCTTTTATACCAGCACTTCTTTTACAATAAGATATTTGCCTTTTTTTATTTTTATGTTGTGTAAAGTCTTCCATATTACTATCTCCAAAATGTATAATACCTTTATTTGTTAATACCATTAACTTTTTATTTTTTCTTGTTGATTTAACAGGAATATATTTCTTCATATAATATGTTTTGATAAAACTTTTTTTAAAAGTTTATATTAAAAAAATAATGTTAAACTATCTTTTAATATAACTTTTTCTAAAAGTTCATTATTAGGTTCAATAACCTCATTAACTTCATTAACAATATTAATATCTTTTGTTTCAAATTGTTTAAATTGTTCTTTCATAATTTTTTCATTTTTTAACATTTGTTTATTTCTAAAAATATCTTGCTTTTTAATATCTGCTTTATATTTATCTCTTAAATTTTTAATTGAATTTTTTTTCATATATAAATATATATAATATAAAAATATATCAATAATAATATATGATAGGAAGTAATCCACAAAATCCTATTCAAAATTTACTACACCAATTACAGATACAAAATACAAAGCAACAAATAGAACAACAAAATCAAATGTTAGAACAAGAAAGAGTAATGGAAGAACACCAAAGATTAAATAAATTTTATGCTACTCACAAACAACCTCAAAATATTAAAGATATACAACACGAGAATAGTAAGTTAATAACTAATACATTATCACCAGTTAATCCTACACCAAATATCCCACCTCCAACTTTACCACCTCAACAAGTAATACCACCTCCACCAAGTGATTATGTAGTAGCAAAAAATATGGAAGAATATGTTAAATTAGGTCAAGACGAAATGAATAAGGCATACAAAGAAGGTAGAAAACCAAATTTAGATAGGATAAAAGAACCGGGATATAAACCACCAAAAATAGAAGCACCAATAATAGAAGTAAAGCGTTATGTTAATAATCCTAATTATGACCCTGTTTATCAAGGAGCATTATTAAATCCAACAGAGTATAATAATAAAATGAATAAGTCAAACAAAACAGTATATGATAATTATAGTATATATAGACAAAAATGGTCGCAACGACATAGTTTTTTAGCACCTAATCCACAGTATAGAAAAGTAGAATATTTATTAGAAAAAAAACAACAACAACAAGAAAAAACATTTACAGTAAAAAATAGCGACGCATATAAACGAGGTCAGCAAATGTTAGAAGCAACAAAAAAAGAATTTGGAAAACCTCCACCTATGATTAAATTAGGTAGAGGAAATTTATTAGGTGGTGGATTTTCAACAGACATATAAAAAAAAAAAAAAAAAAAAAAAAAATCCTGTGAAATAGTTTGTATCAAAATCGGCAGGGGAAAATGGGGGATTTATAAAACAATCTAAATAAAAAATATGATATATAATATATGATACGCACTCGTGGAGATATATTTATATCTATTAGAAGTAGAGATTTATTAAGCACTTCTGTAGGTAATTTTAATAATTCAGGTAGATTTAATTTATTTGAAAATATTATAGCAGAAGAAGACGAAATCCTTGCTGTTGAACTTGTATCAGCAACTATACCAAATTCATTTTATAATTTATCTAATAATAATGCTAATAATACTTTAACTTTTAGTGAAACAGGTTTTAGTGAAGCAACAATAACAATACCAAGTGGAAGTTATAATATATTAGAAATAACAGAAAAAATAAAAACATTAATGGAAGCAGAGAGTTCTGCTAATATGAATGGATTAACTTATACTTTTAGTTATGACGAAATAAATAATTTATTAACAATAACTAATAGTAATCCAACAGTAAAAAATACAACATTTAATTTTACAACTAATACTTCTTGTAGAAGATTTTTAGGATTTAGTAGTAATTCATTTACCATTAATTCTACTAATGGAATAACAAGTGATAGGGCAGTAGATATTACAGATACAAGAAATAGTATATTTATTAGATTACCAAATTTATCCAATAATAAAATAGTGGAAAGTAGTAGTGGTAAATATTCTAATATCATAGCACAAGTTCCAGTAGTATTAAGTAGAAATACATTTTTTACTTTTGACCCACCAACAACTTTTAAATGTGAATTAGCACAAAAACAAATAAATAGTATAGATATATTAATAACATATCAAGAAGAAACAAATGGAGTAAATTTTGAAAACGCAGATTGGGAAATAAATTTAATGATAAGTTTTTTCAAAGCACCTAAATCTATAATAGAAGAACGCAGAAAGGAACATTCATTACACGCAGAATTAAGAAATAGAGTTAAAAATTATTATGATAAAACCTATAAGAACTTACAAGAGCAACAGGAATTAAATAATTATTTCAAGGAGAATTTAAGTCAAATAAAAACATAATATAAAAAAATAAATATATTATATATTATAATACTAAATGAATAATCCAAGTAATTATTTTGAGGTTCATTTAAATAGTAATGATAATGTAAATCCTTCAACTACAATAGCAGGGACAGCAACTTTTAATACAGGGGACGCACAAAGCACAAGTATTTTAGCAGTTCCAGCAGGAGTAATAGGAGCGGCAAAAGTTGGTATGGGGATAAGCGACGCAGGTAATACTTATATAGCGGCAGGAACAACTATTCAAACAATAACACTTCCTTCAACATTAGTTTTATCAGCACAAACAAACGCAGGAGCAGCGGCAGTAGGTAGAGCATTTACTCTAACAGATACTGATAATAGTAAATGTAGTTTTAATTTAGGTTCTGTATTAGACCAAACACCAAACGCACAAAATTTTCAAAATGAAACAGATTGTTTAATAAAAGTTAAATATTTTTCGGTAGAACAAACAGCGGCAGAATTTACAACTGCTGTAATACAAACAGTTCAAATTAGGTCTAATATATTATTACCTAATACAATTGAAAGTCAATTTCAAACAGCAGGAATTCCTAATATGGGAAGTAGTAATATATTAGGTGTTATACCTGTTGGAAATACAACATATACTTATAGTGATTTACAAAATAATCCTAATGATTGGAAATGTTCCAGTAATCCATTTAGAGGTCAAGTAGAAATTACTATAACTGATAGTAATGGGACACCATTAACACTATTACAATCTAAAAATTGGTATATGGTATTATGTGTATATTTTTCTAAAACTGATAAAATAAATAATTTCAATATGCCTAAAATTTTATAAATTTTTATAAAATAAATAAAATATTAATTAAATTTAAATTAAAATTGAATTAATTTGTAATTAAATTAATTTAGAATTTTTTTTTGTAATATATAGTATAATGGAAAACGAAAACGCAACTACTCCATTTGAAATGAGATTAAGTGAAGTTCCTTCTATGCCTCAACCACAATTAGAATTAACTTATGCTACTTGTATTCCTTCAAACGGTGGGACTTTTACTGCTAATCAGGAAGTAAGAATTCCTCTTAATGTTCCCAGCGAATGCTTTGTTGATTTAAAAAGAGCATATTTAAAATTCAATTTTAAAAATACTTCCGGTCAAGCACAATTTTTAGACCCTCTTATTGGAGGTGTTGCTTGTATTGATAATTGGCGTGTTGTTGGAGGCACGGGTGCTTTACTTGAAGAAGTAATCCACTATAATAATTATTCTGCTGTTCTTAATGCTAATAAAAATAAAGATATTCTTGAAAGCAGAGAACACGAAATGGTTGGTGCTGGTATAGACAGCAACCCTCAAAATGGAAGTTTATGGAAAACTGGCGCTGCGGAAGCAGAATTACAAAAAGGAGGTCAAACAGAACTTGCTAATGCTGGAACACGAATAATTACTCACAGACCTAATAGTGCTGTTTTTAATGCTGATAGATATATGCCTCTTGGTTATACACAGGGAACAACTTATATATCTATTACCTTATCTGCTAATGCTACTGCTTCTATGGTCGCAAGTGATAAAGGTGGAGGCACGGCAACTGGTTTTGAAGCGTCTAACTGGGAATTACATTTACCAATTTTAAGACCCGGTCCTGAATTCGCCGCTATGTTCCGTTCTGCTATGGGTTCAGGTGTTCCTATTCAAATTCATTCAGTAGGCGCACAGAATACACAGCAATCTTTAACTGCTGGTGGAACTGGCGGAGCGCAGACATTAACTTTCTCTACAAGAAAACGAAGTGTTAAATCTATAATTACTTCTCTTCGTGTTAATAGTGCTATTACATTAGCATTAGCAAATTCTGTTTCTGCTTTTGTTAATTGTGCTATTAGTGAATATAATTATTCTGTTGGAGGACTTCGTATTCCAGCACAGCAAATTAAGTCTGCTACTAATGATAAAGGTGAATTATTAAGTAATACTCAATTAGCACTTGGTTATTATTCAAGTGATTTAAGAGGTCTTGATAGTAAAATGTTAAGTAATTTTACTAATGACGCTACTGGTGTCTATAAACAAGAAAGCACATATTTTAGAAGTGCCGCTGACGATAAAGCAGGTAAGGGTTCAAGGTGTATGTTTGCTATTGACCTTGAAACTTATAATGCCGCTTATGCTGGGCGTAATTTATCCGGTCAAGGACTTCCTCTTGTCCTCCACTGTCAAACTGGCGACGGAGCAAATAATGCGGACGCTGTCTTATTAGATTGTTATGTAATTCACGATACTATGTTTATGCTTGACGGAGCAACAGGTGTTATACAGGCAAATTCGTAAAATGTTTTATGAATTTAAAAATAAAAAAATATAAATATATATAATGGAAATAGATAAAGAAATAATAAAAGTATTATGGAATTCAATAGTAATTTATAAGGATAGGTGTTTAAATAATGAAGGAATGAAAAATTTTATATTAAATGATAAAGAGTATTTAGGAGAAGAAGACCACAACTATTTTATTATGTTGTATTTAATACAAGCATTAACAAGAGAAGATAAAGGAGTTAAAATAATACATAATAAATTATTAAATGCTGGTGTTGATAAAAAAAAAATAAATAAATTTATTTACAGTTTTTTAAAAATAAATCATAAAAGCGAAAAAGGTATTTGGTCTTGGAATGAAATAGAAGAATGGGATATACCATTTGATAAAGTAAAAAAATCTACAACTAAATATAGTTTCTTCTAATTACCCATTTTCCCCCTCCATTTTTGATACAAACTATTTCACAGCATTTTCATTTTATTTTTTTTTTTATTCTTGCTGATTAATAATTTGTGCTCTTATGTATTCATTTATAAACCAAACAGATATTTTAGCAAAATCTAATTTATCATTTGTAGATATATCTATTTCACCCATTACTTCATTTTGAAATGATATAACAGCATTTATAACTTCAATTGGGTTTCTATCCATTTGCTTACATATTTTTTCAAATATATCCATATTATGTTGGTTCTCCCATTTTATTTTTAAACCACCATTATATCCAATTTCAAATATATCAGTAATTACAGTATCAGTTGAAATATGTAATAAGTCTGTTATTGCTTCTATATTATCGTCGTCATATAATGAATTACTATTTAAACAATTATCCATTATAGACATTATAAGTAATCTTAACCCTCCTTCCATTTTATCACCCTCTACATAACAATAACAATTTTTATCATTCATAAATATTTTTTTCATAATTGGATTATTAAATTTATAATGTAAATGAAAATCACTAATAAATCTTCTATATTCTATTGGGGAATTACTATCTTGAAAATAAAAATCTTCATTTTCTTCTCTTCTCCATTGTATTAAATAATTATCTATGATTTCTTGAATATCCTTATCTAATTTGTTATAGATATTAATACCACTATAAATATTATTCTTGTTATATTTCATAACACAATTCGGCATTAAAAATATTTAACAAAAATCAATTTTAAAAAATTATTTTAAATTATAATACACATTAAATTAATTAACTTCTATCTTCTTCTTCTTCTTGTTGAGTTTCAAAATATTCGTCTAATTCCATAAATACATAAGCAAGATAAGAACTTGTATTAATATTCTCTATAATACCACTAAATGTTTTTTCTATTTTTTTTTCTTCATTTTCTAATGTAAATCTATATTTTACATTATATTCCCATTCACAACCATTATCCATTCCTTCCCATTCAAAATATATAACTGCTTTATC
>Ga0181421_1000212_pt1 | contig 16631 bp, 22 predicted proteins | sample 44SPOviralmetaG_FD_130146 | JGI IMG/M metagenome (GOLD analysis project Ga0181421, IMG submission 130146) | Marine viral communities from the oligotrophic San Pedro Time Series (SPOT) site, San Pedro Channel, CA, USA - 44 SPOT_SRF_2013-06-19 | ecosystem: Environmental > Aquatic > Marine > Strait...
TTGTTGATGAAGATGAAAAAATGTCTGATAATAAAAATTATTTAGTGATAAAGAAAAAAGGAAATCCATATTTTAAATTAAATGCTTTTAAAACAAGTAAATATAAAGGGGACCAAGAAATTCCAATAAAAGATATTGAATTAAAAAAATTAATTAATAAATGGTTAAAGATTCAAGGTACAGATTATTTATTAATAAATACAAAAGATTATACTCCTATGACTGCTAATGGAATAACTAAATACTTAAATAAAATATTTCAAAAACATTATAAAAAAAATGTTAGTAGTTCATTATTAAGAAGTATTTATATAACTAAACAATATGAAAATCCAAAATTAACTATATCAGAAAAGAAGAAACTTGCTGAGGAAATGCTTCATAGCAAGAATGTATCTGAATCTGTTTATAATAAGATTGATTAATTAGATTTATCTATTTTTTCATTCCCCTAAAAGTGGCGAATTTATATATATGATTTTACCATTTTTAGGTATTTTTTTTCGTCATATATGTCATTTTGTAATTTAGATTTATGCGATTATTAATAAAAAAAAATATATTATAATAATATATATATATATATATGAATGAAAATAATAATTCTGAAAACTTTAAGTTATATGACATTCCAAATTATGATGGTAAATATAAAGCTAATAAAAATGGCGATATATTTTATACTAAAATAAATAGAAACTTAGCATATAGTTATGATCCTAAAGGTTATTATATAGTTAAATTAAATGGTACTACAAAAAGGGTTCATAGATTAATAGCAAAAACATTTTTAAATAATGTTAATAATTTACCAATAGTGGACCATATAAATAGAGATAAAAAAGATAATAGATTAGATAATTTAAGATATGTAAATAGTTCGATAAATTGTTTAAATGTTGATTATACTGGTGCTTATCAAATGAAATCTGGAAGTTGGTATAGTAAATGTCGAGGTTTATATTTAGGAACATTTAAAACTTATGAAGAAGCAAAAGATTGTTATGTAAACTATAAAAGTAATTTAATTAATAATTTTTTAATTGAAAATGAGGTAATAGCAAATAATTTAGAATAATTTATATAATATATATATATAACATGAATATAGTTGATTTAGTTACACCAACTAAATTTATTAGTGCAAATGAAGGATTTACTAAAAGTAGTTATAATCCAAAAGTAATGTTAGGAAATAAGAGAAGCAATTTTAATATATTCAAAAGTAAAAGGAATCCAATATTAAAACCAACAGTAAAAATTTTAAATTATTTATAATATAATAATATAATGAAAACTAAAAGTAAAAAGATTATTAAACAAAAACCAAAAATTAAATTAGTTAGGTCAATCGAGAGAGTTCATAAAGAAATACCAGAAGAAGAAGAGGATTTAATGTTTAATGAATTAATGCCTCCAGTAAATACTTTAATGAATAAATAGAATTTTAAAATTAATTAATTTATATATTCTCATAAAACCATTTAAAAAATCTCATATATATATATATAGGAATGGTTGGCGTTAAAGGCAGAATTTATTTTGATAAAACAATTAGTCAACAAGATAGAGATAATCATAGGAAATCAAGAGATAAGATTAATAAAAAAATTAAATATTGGAGATTACATTATGGATTTGAATTATATAATGAAGACTATGAAGAATTTAATAAGATTGCTAAAAAGATTGCTAAAATAAAACATTGTATAGATGAATTTATAAATTTTGATACAGATAAGCGAGAGGACTTAGTATTTTATGGTGAAAATAAAATGGCTTATGATTTATGTTTGCCTCATTATGAATATATTAAGAATTTAAAACGATTATAAAATCTAAAAATGAATATGTTTAATCAAAAATCTAAAATTAAATATTCTAATCAAATTTATTTTTTTTTTATTTAATTCTAATCAAATTTAGATTTAATGATAAAATTGAAACCCCTAAAAGTGGCGGAAATATATATATGAATACTCCACTTTTAGGTAGATAGAAATTAAATTCCTTAAATACAAAATATATAATTTATATTTATATATATAATAAAGTATTTAGAAAATATTTTCTCATATATATATATAAAAGAAAAATGGCTGAATTAAAATTGAATGAAAAAAAATATAATGTATTAAATATGGAGAATAGTAAATCTATTTTCAAAACCTTTTTCAAGATTCCTATTAAATCTAATCAGAAATTTCCACCATTAGTAGTAAAACAGCAATTTAGGGAAAAATATTTAAATGTTAAATATGAAGCTGGATTTAATAATGTTGGAACACAAGAAAAATGGTTAAAATTTAATACAGAATATAGTAAAAATGCTGATGGTAGTTCTTATGTTTCTGGATATAATACTTTTACTGAGGAGAAATATGATTTAAAAAAAATTAATTATGGTATTGTTACTGGTTCTAAAAATAATGTATTAGTTTTAGATTTAGATACAAGTAAGGATAAATGGAAATCTATGAAAAACGAACATCCATTTATTAAGCATTATTCTGAACTATTTAATGTAAAACCTTGTGATAATTTCTATGATACTATTGAAACAATTATTTATAAGTTAAATACATTTACAGTAAAAACTCCTTCTGGTGGATTTCATATATATTGGAGGATTAATAAAAATAGTAATCGTCCAACTAAACAGTCTAACTTAGAATTAGATATTAAAGCAGAAGGGGGTTATGTTGTAGGATTTAATAGTAAAACAGATAAAGGACCATATCAAGTATTTAATGATGTAAGTGTAAAAGATATTTCTAATAACGATGATAAATTTTTAGATATTGTCTATATTTATGATAAATCACCAGAAAAACAAAAAGAATTTTTATCAAGGAAGAATAAAGTTAGATCATTACAAAATAGACCAGTTGATATGACTTTATGGAAATATAATATGAATGAAGAACTATTTAGAAATATTAAAAAAGGGATTGATAAATTCCAGAAAAAATATTTTGATAATAAATATGAAGATTATGATTTTAACAATTATTTTAAAATGACTACATTTTTAAAAATGTTTGATAAAAAAGATTTATGGATTGAATATTGTAAAAATAATAATGGATATGATTCAATAAAAAATAATGAACTATGGAATAATATTAATATTGAAGAAGCAAAAGCAAAATATCAACCAAATTGTATAGTATCATGTATTTTATATAGTATTGGTAAATCTCAATTATTACCAAGTATTAAATATAGGGATTTAACTAAAAATGTTATTAACCCAGATTTAATTGTTAATTCAGAAAATACAAAAGGATTAGCTGAAGTTTTAGATTTAGATAATAATAAAAATTATGTTATTCAATCTGGTACTAATAGTGGAAAAACATATTTAGTAAATAATTATCATCATAATTTAGAATATAAAACTCCTATTTTAAGTATTGTATCAAGAACAAGTTTAGCAGCAGAACATAAACGAGTTTTTGAAGGAATGAATAATGATGAAGATTTCACAGAATATCATAATTACGCAGATTATAAAAATGAAAATTTATATAAATTTGAAGGACAAAATTTAATTATTCAAATTGATAGTTTAAAAAAAATTACTAATTTTGATTTTTCAGAATATATTGTATTTATTGATGAATTACAATCTGTTTTTGAATATTTAGATTTAAGTTCTACATTAGATACAAAACGAAAAGATATTGAATCTATATTTATTAAAATTATTAGAGAATGTAAACAATTTATTGGAGTAGATGCTGATATTCAAGATTCTGTTTTAGAGTTTTTAAAACATAAATCTGAGGTAAGTGTTAATATTGAATTTAATTTTATTAAAAATGAATATTGTCCTTATAAAAATGTTGAAGCTGAAGAAATTTATTCTTATGATAAAATGTTAGACAAAATTGTATTAGAAAATGATAAGTTTATGTTATGTTGTGATAGTTCTACAGAATCACATAATATTAAAAATGCTTTATTAAAAAAATATCCAGAGAAAAAAGAACAATGGGAACAAATTAAAATTATTGATAGGCTATATCAAGGAGATATGGATTTAGATAATATTGATAAATTAATTTTCAGTCCAAAAGTATTATATGGATTAGATTCTAAAATGTTCCGTAAAGTATTCTGTTTATTTAAAGGACATACTATTCCAGCAAAATCTATGTTGCAACAAGTATCAAGATGTCGTGATATTGATAAAATATATTTCCATTTTATGAATAAAGAAAATATTGTAAATGATTTTGAATTCAATAATCCAAATGAGGTTATTGATAGAATCAAATATTTAGATAATTATGCTTATAAAAAATATGATAAAATTAGATTAGATAATAATAAAAATGAATTCGACCATACAGATAAAAGCATTTTATTAGATAAATATTATAATGAAAGAATGTCTAAACATTTATTTAATTATGATAGTGATAGAACTAATAAATATTATCATTTTATTAATGGTTTAAAACGAATGAAAATTAATGTTATTTCTGATGGTGTTTCTAAAAATATTAAACAGAAGAAATCTGAAATTAATGAAATTATGGATATGACTAAACAAGATTTAGAAAAACATTTTGAAGAAAATGCTAATAATGAATATTATGAGCGAATTAATGATATATTACATATTCCAGAAGAACAATTTCAAGATGGAGATTATAAGGAATTATTTATAAATCCACAAGCAGTTCATAATCATTTTAATTTCTGTAATTTAATTTTAATGGATGAAAAATATTCTGAAAAGAAATTTATTAAACAATTAGAAGTAAATTATTCAGTAAATGTTTCTTGGGGTGATGAGAATAAATTATTATGGTTAAAAAAACTAATGAACGATTTAGGAATGTTTAGTGGTTCATTAAATATTACTAAAAAACTTGATAATTGTAAGCAATATCAAGCAGAATATATTAAATTATTTAGAGATAGAAGTAAAACTATTAATTTTGAAGATGATAAACAAATAACTAAAATTGTTAAAAAATGTATTGAAACACTAACAGGAGAAAAATTATATACTGGAAAACAAAAAGAATCTAATATTGGAGGTAAAAGAATTAAATGGACTGAATATGTTGTTAATGAATCTATTAAGGATAAACATCTAAAAATTCTTTGGAATAGGAAACCTTCAATATTAGACTATAATACATTACTAATTGAGGATTAATTAAACTTTTTAGGAAAAAGTTTTATCAAAAATATTTTTAGATATAATTGGTTTAAAAATATCTTATATATATATATATAGGAATGTTTATTGATATAAAAAAAAACATTATTGATTCCATGTTAGAAATACTGGATGATGAAAAAGCTAATTTTTCAAAAGAAAATAATTATATTCAACTAATGGATATGTTACTTCAACAAAAAAAACAACTTGATTCTTTAAGATCATATATGGATAAGCAAGAAAATATTATTAACCAACTACAATTTGGAATTTAGATTTAGATTTATGAGAAGAAATCTAATTTTATCCCCCTAAAAGTGGCGAATTCTTATATAATATTCAACCACTTTAAGGGGGAAATAATCTCATATCATACATATATAAAAAAGGTATTTAAAGATAAAATAAGATATATATAAAAGAGAATGGTTAATTATAACAACGGAAAGATATATAAAATTATTAATGAGAAAGGAGAGACAATCTATATTGGTTCAACAACAGAAACACTTTGCCGAAGATTTGGAAAACATAAATTATTTTGTAAAAATAATAAAATTATACTAATAGAAAATCATTCTTGTAACAATAGAGAAGAATTACGAAAAAGAGAACAGGAAATTATTAATGAAACTCCTAATTTATTAAATATTAATAAAGCTTATCGTAGTCCAGAAGATTTAAAACAACAAGAAAGAGAAAAGTCTAAAAGACTATATAAAAATAGTCCAGAATATAGGAAAAGACAAATAGAAATTTCTAAAAAATGGAGAATTGATAATCCAGAAAAAGTATTAGAAAATAAAAAAAAATATAATTCTAAAAGAATTAATTGTGATATTTGTGGTTGTGAAGTTTATTTAAGAAACTTAAAAAGACATCAAGATAGTTTAAAATGTAAAAAGTTTATTTTTCAAGATTTAGAAGAACAATTAGAATCCTCTCAATCTCATACGACTCCTCCAATCTAATGTATCTAATGTATCTATTATCTCTTCTTTCGGTACTTTCTTCTTTTTAGGAACTACTACTTCTTCTTCTGATTCTTCTGATTCTGTTTCATAAACATATTTTATTTTTTTTGGTTTTGGTTTTGTTTTTTGTTTTGGTTTTGGTTTAGCTTTTGGTTTCTTAACAACAACAACTTCTTCTTCTTCTGATTCTTGTGATTCTTCTTCAACTTCATTGTCTAAACCCCAATCAATTAAATCTTGGTCTGAATCAACTTCTGCTTCTGCAACTGGTTTTTTTACTGGTGCTTTTTTTTGTGAAATTTTATTTAATGGATTAAAATCATTATTATTATTTGAAAAAGGGTTTACTGGTTCTTGTTTAACTGCTTCTTGTTTAACTGGTTCTTCTTTAACTGGTTCTTCTTTAACTGGTTCTTTCTTAGTCTTAATGTTTTCTCTTCTTTTTGCTAAACACCTATCCCAAGCTTCTAATTGAGCTTTTGTTCTTTCTTTCTTAGGTTTTTCTATTGGTTTTGCCTTTTCTTTTTTAACAACTGGTTTTTTTGCTGTTTTTTTAACTGGTTCATTTTTTAAATCTTTATATTCAGATACATCTTCTTCATTTAACATATTATCTAATTCAACCATTTATTCTATATATTTATATTAGATTTTATTTTTTAAATTAAAACAATTAATAAATTAAATGATTTTCTCATATAAAGATATAATACTTTAATATAATATGGATAGTATTTTACCAAAAAATATGGAATTAGTTTTAAAAAAAGAATTAAAGAAATTTAAAAGATTTCTATTAGAGGATGACTACGAACAATTTAAAGATTATGATAATGAAGGACTATTATCATTATATCTTTATTCATTAATAGATAATCCAACAGCATTAAAAAAAGTAAAAAATATATGTACTAATGGCGGAGTAGATAAAAAAGAATTCAACCAATTTATTTATATATCTATGAAATATGTTGATAAAAATGAAAAAGGAATATGGAGCTGGTATGAAATGAATGAACTAAATATATGTCATACAGAAGTAAAAAAAACGACATTAACATATACTATCATGTAATTTACTCTTGAGGTGTTATAACTTCACTGACTTGAGTCATTTCTGGTAAATCCATTATAGGATTTTGCTCGTCTTCTTCGTGTATTTTTCTTTTACAGAAACATCCCCAACAATTTATCTCAGTGCATCGACTATGTTGAATTTGACTTATAATTCCTATAATTCCACCAAAGCTTAGACTTAAAACAGTAGGAAATATTAACGGATCCATAGATTATATATTTAATTATATATTTTATTTTTTTTTATTTTATTATATTAATATATATGTCTGGTAGAAATTTATCAAATCTTGCTGGTTTTCAAAATAGAACATTAACTGGTTTAAGTAATATAGTAACGGCAGAATCAGATATTCAAGATATTAAAAGTAAATATGATTTTACTACAGAATCTCAACTTGGTTCATTATTAATCGGTAATTCAGAAGGAAATTATACAAGTAATACTTTGACTGCTGGAACTAATATAAATATAGTAAATAGTAATGGAGGGATAAATATATCTTCAACAGATACAAATTTTTTTGAAAAAACTAATAATGATATTAGAGCAGAAAATACTTCAGACAATTTATTATTAGGAACAACTACTAATACTAATAGTAGAAAATTAGTAGTAGATGGAACAACTCATATTACAGGGACATTATTTCTTGGTGATAAAATAAATAATTTGACTATACCTGCATTTGTAACAGATACTTTTTGCCTAATTGATGCTACACAGACACTAACAAATAAATCTATTTCATACGACCAATTAACAAGCACTCCAACAATTCCAAGTAATAATAATCAATTAACTAATGGTGCTGGTTATATTACTGCTTCTTCAACAGAGACACTAACTAATAAAAGTATTTCATATAGTCAACTCACAGGAACGCCAACTATACCAGCGAATTTATGGACTACAACAAATAATACTGAATTACATGCAATATTAGATTATAATTTAACAGTGGGGACTTCGGGTAATACGAATAATAGGAAATTTTTAGTTCTTGGGACTGCTGATATATCAGGTCAGTTATTTCTTGGTGATAAGATAAATAATTTATCATTACCACAAAATGTAACAGATATATTTTGTGTTTTAGCAACTTCTCAAGCTTTAACTAATAAAGATTTAACCTCTGCTACAAATACTTTCCCTACTTTTAATCAAGATACTACGGGAAATGCTGCCAGTGCTACTAAAATAGCAACTATAACAAATAGCAATATAGTTCAATTAACAGGAAGTCAAACACTTGAAGATAAAACTTTAACAAGTCCAGCAATAAATACAGCAGTAAGTGGAACAGCAATATTAGATGAAGATGATTTAGTTAGTAATTCAGCAACAAAATTAGCAACACAGCAAAGTATAAAAAGTTATGTTGATACATTAAAAACTAAATATGATTTTACTACTGCTGTTTCTAATGGTAAATTATTAATAGGTAATAGTGCTGGAAATTATACTGTAAATAATTTAACTGCTGGTAGTAATATTACAATCACAAATACAAATGGTAATATTTCTATTGCTTCTACAGCATCAGATAATTATTTTTCAAAAGTAAGCTCTAATATTTATCCAATAAATACAAGTGATAATTTATTAGTTGGTACTTCTTCTAATACAGCACCTTATAAATTATCAGTTGTAGGCACTACAAATATTTCTGGAAAATTAACTTTGGAAAGCACTATTAACGATTTAACATTACCAAGTGGAATAGATACTTTTTGCGTATTAAATGCTAATCAAACATTAGATTCAAAAACTTTTACAAATGCTAATTTATCAAATGCTAATAATACTTTCCCTACATTTAATCAAGACACTACGGGAAATGCTGCTACTGCTACTAAAATAACCACTATTACAAATAGTAATATAGTTCAATTAACTGGTAGCCAAGAACTCACTGATAAAACTATCAATAACCCCTTATTAACAGGCGCTATTAATTCTACTATTTTTAGATTACATGATAAAAGTTTAAATAATACATATAGCATAAAAACAAAAGAATTATTAAGTAATCATATTTTAACTATTCCAGCAATTTATAACGATACTGGTGAATTTTTAATTACTGATTCGACACAAACACTAACAAATAAAACTTTAACAAGTCCAATAATAGATACACCAAACATTAGAACCAGTTCTCAATTTAATATAGTAAATATTTTTTCAAGTATAATTACATTTGGAAATTCTACGGACAAATCTAATTTATTAAATATAAATGTAATTACAAATGGATTAGCAAGAAATGTTATAGATTGCACTAATAACGGAATTATAAGATTAGGTAATACAAACGAAAATACAGAAATAACAAGAGGACTATTAGTAGAAAACACTTTAACAGGAACTACTGGGGTTGCTGGAATAAGATTATATATAGAAGACCAATCAATAAATCATTTTTATAATCTTAAAGTGAGTGAATTAACAGGAAACCGAGATATTCGCCTTCCAGTTTTATTAAATAATGACGGTCATTTTGTAGTGAATAATGTAGCACAAACTCTAACTAATAAATCCATACCCAGCATAACAAATAATACTTTTGGAATTGATGTTTCTTCACCAAGAACTACTTTGGATTTAGCACGAAATTATCCAACTGATACTACTTCCAATTCAGGTGAAGCGACTAACATATTCTTAAATACAAAAAATAGTATTGGTGATAGTTCAGGCGTGGTATGGAAACCAAACTTTAGTGGATATTCTAAAACAAGTGCTTATATTAATTTTATGCCTACTGGAAATTTTTTTAGAGGTGAACTTCATTTTGGAGCAAATTTCACAAGCGACCAAACTTCCGCAGCAAGAAAGGTAATGAAAATTAGTCATTACGGGCAATATTTATATGCTAATGGTATAGTTTGGAGTCCAGTTTCTACTTCAAATAATTGGTACCCTCTATGTTATTGGGAAGGCAATGTTATTAGTAGTGTTGGTGGGGGTGCTTTAAACAATGGCGGTGCTACAAGAAAATTTGTTTGGGCTGTAGAATCTACAAGTGGTTCATTTAGGGCGTTAGGACTTTTTGCTAATAATAGCGACGCAAATACAACAACAAGTGATGTAACTGCGAGTGGTTTTACTTTTATGGGATTCTTCCAACCATTTGCTAAAACTACTACTTACAGTTTTACAGCGAGTCATAGATGTTTTAGTAATAATAATGAATTATATAATGAAGATATGATAGGATTAATAGTGGAAAGCACTGGTGAATATGATTCATTATATAAAAATCCTATAATAGATGAGATTGAAAATAATGAAAATGATAATATTGAAGAAATCATATTAGATGATGGTGCTGGAATAGATCCAATAGAAATAGAAGAAATAGAAGAAATAGAAGAAAATAAACCTATAATAGATAATCCTATAATAGATAATAGTGAAAACTATAATATTGATATAGATAATGCTGTACCTATTGTAGATTTATGTAAATCAAGAAAATCAAAAAAAGTTCTTGGTGTTATAGCAAAATTTGAAATAGATGGTGATAAGAGGCACGGAATGGATTTCGGTTATATCCAAGTATGCGATAAAGATAAAAATAGATTATATATTAATAGTATTGGTGAAGGCGGAGTATGGGTCTGTAATAGTAATGGGAATTTTGAAAATGGTGATTATATACAAAGTTCTAATGTAAATGGTTATGGTGAAGTTCAAGATGACGATATATTACATAATTATACATTAGGAAAAATAACAATGGATATAGATTTTAATAATCTTCCTACTGGTTTTAAGACAAGAAATTTAGATAATAATATTATTTGTATTTTGGCTGGATGTATATATGTGGCTGGATAATCAAAAAATAAATTATAATAAAGTATAATAAAGTAAAATTAAAATATAATTAGTATATATAATGAATTATTATCAATATTATTATTTTTCAGAAGAAGAGATTGAAAAAGCTAATGTAAATGTAATTAAAATTAAAGAGAAAATTTTAGAATTATATGATAAATTAGAACATGTAAACGATATTAAAAAAATTAAACTTAACGAAACAATAGAAAGATTAAATATGAGTAAAGAATGTATAAAACATTATTATGGATTACATATTAATTTATAAATATTAAAATTATTAAAATAAAATATATTTAATATATATACAAAATGCTATGTCAATGTGATAAAGACATAATAAGACTTCAATTAGATTCTCAACATCCAGCAACAGCAACAGCTTCAACAGGTAAATATAATTATAATTTAAGATTACCAGTTAAAAGAAATACTTATAAAAAAATACTTTTATATATTGATAATTTTCAATTACAAACAGATGGATTAACAAATACTTCTTATGTTCTAAATATTGTTAATCTTAATGAATATAACAGTTATAATTCAAGAACAAATGGTAATAATTCAGTTTTTGTAACATTATTTTCAAATGCAAAAGCTTCTGGTAGAACTTCTGACTTTTTATTACAATATCAAGGATCAACAACACCTCGTCATATTTCAGCAATTCCAGATAATTTAAATATTGAAATAACAAATTTATTAAATGTAGGTACTGATTTATCAGGAGCTAATAACTTCTGGTCCTTATCTTTAAGATTAGAATGTTTTTATTAAATTCGCATAAAACTTAAAAAAAAAATATTATATATATATATAAATGAATAGGGATTACCATGAAGCCGTATTTTTTTTAAATCCAGAAATTAGTAATAGTATAAGATTAGGTAATGAATTATTATCAAAAATACCAACATATAATAATAATGAAGAGGTTAATAACCCTTATGGATTATTACAAACAGATTTAATTAAATTAGCTCCAAAATTAAATTTTAATACCCCAGATTCAGAATTAAAATATATGGAAAAAAAATATATAAAAGAACAAAATTATATGGAATTAATGGAATTATTAAAAAATCAATATCCTTATGACAAATTAGAACCATTACCTTTATATTCCTACTGTAGAAAATTATGTAACATACCAGTTAAGAAATCTGAATATGAAAAAATAAGAAGAGATATGAAGGCTATTAAAAAATCTTGTAAAAATATTAATAAGAAATCATTTAAAAAAACTAATTGTAAAGTAAAAGTTAATTTCTAATTCACCTAAAAGTGGCGAATTCATATATATAATTCTGCCACTTTTAGGTATTTGTATTATTTTATTTTCTACTATATATATATATGGAATTAAAAAAATATATTAAAATGTCTAATGAAATTAAATGGAAAAGAAAAAATAAAGAAAAGTATAATGAATATATGAAAATTTATATGTTGAATTATAGAAAAAATAAGAAATCTAAAAATAAAAATCATATAAAAAGAAAATTAGAATCAAAAGTTCCTCATTTTTTAAAAATTGAAAATAAATATACTTTAATAAAATTAGATTAATTATTTTTTTTAATTTAATTAATTTAATATTAACAATTCAAAATTATTTTCTAATATAATAATATATAAATATGTCTACACCAGACCAAGTCAAATATAGCACGAATCCAGTCGAGGGAGTTGCCGCCACTTCCGAATTAGTAATTTTCCGTTCCGAACTTCCTGAATATAATCCTTCCTCTAATAAATTTATCCGAATCAATCTTCCTGTAGCTTCTAAAGGCTGGATTGACTGGAGTGACTCAGTTCTTTCTTTAAAATTCACAAATCGTTCTCACCAAACCGATGGTGCTTCAACAAGTGAATCTGCTGTAAAAACTCAGTTAAATAATCTTATTAAATCTATTACAATTTTAAATTCTCAGGGAGAACAGATTGAGTACATTCAAGAATATGGGTTAATCTCAAATATTATGGATGATCTAACTGTTTCTGGCGACCATAAAAAATCCATACAGCAGGTTTTAGCTGGTGGTTCTGCCGATGGAAATCCTGATTCAGCCACTGAAGTTGCTGGAGCAAATTCTACTTCTGAAGCCGATGGTAGTTCCTTAACCATGGTTGATAGACTTATGACTGGTTTTACCAGTGGAACTTATCTATCTCCATTAGGGTACCTTATTGGAAATTCTTGTGCGATAATTTTAGAACTACAAGACCCATCTACTGCTTTAAAAATTAATACTACTGCTAATGGCGTTGTTGCCTACAAAGTAAGCAATGTTGAAATTCGTGCTAAGCAGATTCTCTTCAATTCCACTTTCAATGCTGACTTCGAACAGGGTTTAATGGAAGCTGGTACAACTGGAATAAACTATGTAACAGAATCATTCATTCACGCTCAAGGCTCATTAAATAATGGTGTTAGTGGAACTCAAAATGTTCCTTTCTCAATGAATCCTCGCTCTGCCCTTTATATTTTAGCCGCTCATCGTAAAGAAACCGATGTCACCGACCAAGATAAATATTCGCTTGGTGTTCGTTCTTCGTGTGCCTTATCAGACTACCAGTGGGAAGTTTCTGGTAAAGCTATGCCTACCCAGCCTTTACAATTAGCAGATGATAATTTCTCGCAAGGTTATGCTAATGTCCTTGATTGTTTAGGAATAGTTGGTGCTATTAATCACTCTAACCTTGTAACCAGTGCTGGAACTAACACTCGATTCTATGCCCGAACTTCTACAACTGCTTCTAAATATGTTTCTGGTCTTGTACTTGAAGATTTCAACAGTGCCACAAACCCAAGTGTTTACAGTGGTATGAATTTATCTGTTGTAGGACAGATGCTATATCGTCCTAATCTTGCTGCTTCATTATCTGGAGCTCATCGTATTGACTTCTTCTGCTCTCATAATGTATCCTTCCATTTCACTTTCGATGGTCGCTGTTACAGTGTTAAATAAATTTAATATATGAAATTGTAATCAAAAATAAAAAAATATAAAAAAATAAAATATTTAGTTATAATATATATGGATAGATTTAGTAGAACACCCGTTATAAAAATATATAGAGAATCAGATGGAGGTTCAGGTGCAACAGGAACAAGACCTATGGAAAGAACTTTAACTAAAATGGGAAATAAACCTATAGGTGACCCAAAAGATTATTTAACTCAAGCAAATGTTAATAATACTTTTATAAATGGAACTCAAGTTATTTCACCAGATTTTTTATACAAACGAAGAATTCAATAATAACATGTAAATGATTGACAGTTTATATATTTTTTTTTCTGTAATATAATTAATGAAGGAAAAGTATATATTAAAAAAATCAGATAGAAAAGGAAAACGATATGTTATTATAATGGATAAAATGAAACACCATTTTGGTTCAGATGTAGGTTCAACATTTATAGACCATAAAGATATAAAAAAGAAACGAGCTTGGGAAGCAAGACATTCAGGTGATAGGAATTATAATAATAAACATTCAGGAATATATTATTCAAGATATTTATTATGGACTGAACCAACATTAAGTAAAGCAATTAAAAAATTAGAATCAAAAGATAATGTAAATATTATTAATAGAATTTAATTAAATTTTAAAACTTTTTTTATAATATTAATTTATATGGGACTTTTTTCAAGTATTGGAAAAGCAGCAGTAAAAATAGGAACTGGTAGTATTATTAGAAAAGGAATAAAAGCAGGAGTAGGTGCTGTAGGAAAAGGTGTTAAAAAATTATCACCAGCAAATATAAGTAAAGGTATTAAAAGAATAGGACAAAGTGGAGAACGAGTAGTTGCTGGATTAACAAATGTTAGTAAACGATTAAATCCTTTTGATTTAATAAAAATTGGAAGACAATTTGGATTTAAAACTTTAAAGGATAGAATGGGTGCTATATTAAGATATGCTTATCAATCTGGTTCTAATACTGTTGCTAAAGGTCAATCAGTAAAAGAATTAACTAAAATAGCAAAAGCAACTAAAAATGTAAGAAATTTAAATGAATTACAAACTGTTTTGGATACATTAAAAGCAAATAAAGCAGCGGATGCTTCTATTCTTACAAAAGTAATTACTGGGACAAAAAATTTATTTAGATCCGCTAAAAATGCTGGTGTTGATACAGCAAAAACAGGAGCATTAGATTATATTATAGGTGATGGCGTTATGAAAGTAGGAAAAGCTGCGATGGGAATGGGAACAACCGCTGGAGGCATTGCACTTGGAGTTGAATTATCTAAATAATAAAATAAAAATTTAAAATAAAATATATCTAATTAATATATAAAATGGGATTATTCGGAAATGTTTTTAAAGCAGTAGCAAGAAATGTAAAAGGAATAAAAGTCAATCCAATGGCTTTAATAAAAGGAATCAAAAGAAGTGGTGGTAATTTAGCAAAAGGTATAAAATCAGGGGCACAAAATGTTAGAAATAGAGTCAGTCAATTTTTATTTAAACCAAATGTAATGAAAGAAAAAATAATTCAAAAAGGTACAGCAGCAGTTAAAAAAGTAGCGAAAGAAGTTAAACCAGTAATGAAACCAATTCAAGAAGTAGCTAAAAAACCTTTTGTAAGACAAGTAATGAAAAAAGCAGATAGATTAAAAGCAGCAAAAAAAGTTCTGAGAAATATGTAAACAAAAAAAATTATAAATTATAAATTATAAAGTATATATATAATGGAAAATATTAGTGCTAATAAATTAAAAAAAGGATTATCTAAAATAAAGAAAGATATTAACAGTAAAATTGGAGCAGTATGGAAATTAAAAAAACCACAAGTAATTACAAAAATTAAAAGTCTTAATTATAAATTAAATAATAATGAAGAATTAGTAACAGATAGTATGATTAGAAAGCCAAGAAAAATTAAATTATAAAGTAATATATATCTAAAAAATCTAAATATGATAAAAAATCAAGATTTAAATCTAAATATGACGCTTTTTAAACATAAAAATTAATTTTTATCTCCTTTATATATCATTTTTAGATTTATTATCATAGTTAGATTCTATTATTTTATCATTTTTAGATTTATTTACGATTTTTATATATTTAATAGAAAAATAAAAAATTAAAAATATAATATATCTAATTAATATATAAAATGTCATATGGGTGGCTGGGAAAACAGAGTAGAGTTATGAGAGGAGACGATAATGCAGCATTACAAGCTTATAGGAAAAAGCAGAAAGCAGAATTTTTAAGAAGAGAAAAGATAATAGCAGCAGAAAAATTAAGATTACAAAAGTTAAAAAAAAAGAAAACTTTAAAAAAATAATATATATTAATTATAAATGCCGTATCATACAAATAAAAAAAAAATGAATAATGATTTAGTTACTATAATGCCTGTAATGTCTAATAAAGATAAATTAATAGAACATGCTAAACACCATACTAAAAAACATATAGATGCTATGAAGGAAATGATGAAAGCTGGTTTAAGTTTTAATAAAGCTCATACTTTAACTAAAAAATTAATTGGTAATGGTATTAATAAAAAAAA
>Ga0181421_1000214_pt1 | contig 16599 bp, 14 predicted proteins | sample 44SPOviralmetaG_FD_130146 | JGI IMG/M metagenome (GOLD analysis project Ga0181421, IMG submission 130146) | Marine viral communities from the oligotrophic San Pedro Time Series (SPOT) site, San Pedro Channel, CA, USA - 44 SPOT_SRF_2013-06-19 | ecosystem: Environmental > Aquatic > Marine > Strait...
CGTTTAGAAATGAGTGTTATAGGTTGGGGTTTAGATTCACAATCTTACGTAATAGAACACCAAGTGTTTTGGGGAGAAACAGCACAGTATCAGGTATGGAAAGATATAGATGATTACTTACAAAGAAGATACGACAGAGAAACCTTGCCTAGTTTATCTATAGCCTGTGTTGCTGTTGACTCAGGGTATCAAACGCAATCTGTTTATAACTTTGTAAAGCCAAGGCAAGGACGTAGGATCTTTGCTATCAAAGGCCAAAGCCAAGCAGGTAAACCCATAGCAGGTAAAAGTTCACAATCAGGCAGACAAAGAGTGCAATTATTTGCGGCAGGCGTTGATACTTGCAAAGAAACTTTATTTAGTTGGTTGCAAGTAGATGAACCAGGGCCAGGTTACATACACTTTGCGGCCACTATGGATGAAGAATACTTTAAGCAACTCACAGCAGAAAAAAGAGCAATCAAATACGTGCGCGGTCGCAAGTCAGTAGTATGGGTACAGAAAAGAGATAGAAACGAAGCCTTAGACTGTTACAACTATTGCCTGGTTGCCTTTCATATACTTAACCCAGATTTAGAAAGAATTGCAGGCAAAACAGAAATGCCAAAGCAAGAGCAAGAAGATCTACCTACAAAAGAACCAAAAAGCAGAGATCTATTTAAAGAAAGACGTAAACCGCGTAAGAAAAAATCATTTGTTAAGGATTGGTAGACTGTTGACAAGCTAAAAATGCAACTTACGGTTTTAAAAAAACTGTATGAGGGCAGAAATTGGCTAATTTATTTGACTCAGAGAATTACCCTTCTAATGTGCCAGAGACTTTAACGGTCGGTGATCGTTGGGCATGGAAACGAGAAGACATAGCAACAGATTACATCCCTACAAGTTACACGCTAACTTATAGCTTTAGATTATTAAGTTCAGCCGCTACAGAAATATCCCTTGCTAGTTCTGTAATAACAGAAAGTTCAACTGCCTACATAGTAGAAGTGCCTAGTACAACTACAGCAGGTTACACCAAGGGCGATTACAGTTACCAGGAATACATTACTAACTCATCTTCACAAAGAGTAGTTGTTAGTTCAGGTTTTGTAACTTTAGAAGCTAATTTAGATGCTGACACGTCAGATCCTAGATCACACGCAAGAATAGTCTTTGATGCACTAGAAGCTATGTTAGAAAACAGAGCATCTATAGATCAATCTAGCATGAGTGTGGCAGGTAGATCTTTAAGCCGTATGACTCCAGAAGAAATACGCGATTGGTACGAATACTACAGATACAAAGTTAATTTAGAGATAAAAAAAGACAGGATTAGTAAAGGTTTAGCCACAGGATCCTCAATAAAAGCGAGATTTTAGATGCCCTGGTACAAAAGATTATTTGGAAGCCGTAAAAAAAGTAGACCTATCAACTTGCGTACATACGCAGGTGCTAATAAAGGTCGTTTATTTGCAGATTTTTTTAGCAATTCTAAGTCTGCCGATGCAGAACTGGCTCCTGCTTTACGTACATTACGCGACAGATCTAGAGAGTTGGCCAGGAACGACAGTTACGTTAAACGCTATTTAGCGTTACTTTCGGCTAATGTTATAGGCACAAAAGGCATAAGACTCTCATGCAAGGCCCGGGATGATAACGGTCAGCTAGATATAATCGGCAATCAGATAGTAGAACGTGAATTTGCTAAATGGTGTAAGAAGGAAAGCTGTACTGTAACTGGCAAATTAAGTTTTATTGATGCACAAAAGCTATTTGTTGAAACATTAGCAAGGGACGGAGAGTGTTTAGTTAAACACGTAAGGACTAAAGACAATCCTTATAACTATTCAATCCAGTTTATTGAAGCAGATCACTTAGACGAAGAATATGATTACAAATTAAAAGACAATGCGACTATTCGCATGGGTGTTGAAGTAAATGGTGTGGGTAAACCATTGGCTTACCATTTATTTAAACAGCATCCTTATGACTCTGCACAATACAGTACAGTTCATTCACAAAAGTACACCAGGATCCCTGCGGATGAATTGATACACGCTTACATACAAGAACGACCAGAAATGACACGCGGTGTACCCTGGACTTCAACCGCTATGGATAAGATTCATACTTTAAACGGTTATAGGCAAGCAGAATTAACCGCATCAAGACTTGCGGCTTGTAAGATGGGTTTCTATGTCTCTCCTGGCGGCGATGGTTATGTAGGTGAAGACTACGAAGATACATATTCACCAATTATGGAAGCTGAACCAGGTACATTTGAACAGCTACCAAGTGGCATGGACTTCAAAAGTTTTGAGCCTAACCACCCTACCTCTGCATTTGAAGCATTTGAAACAGCTATTCTTAGAGGTATAGCAAGTGGTTTAAACATCAGTTATCACTCATTAGCTAACGATTTAAGTTCAGTTAATTACAGCTCTATTCGCGCAGGATCTTTAGAAGACCGCGCACAGTTTGGAGTTATACAAGAATTTGTGATTGCACACTTTATAGAGCCAATATTTAGAGAATGGTTAGAAATGGCTATGACAACTAATCAGATCCCTATGCCTATAACACGATTTGATAAATTTGCAGACTCAACTACGTTTATTCCAAGATCCTGGAGTTATGTAGATCCACAAAAAGAGATCCAGGCTAACATCTTAGGTCTTAAATCAGGACAAGTGACCATGAGTGATATACAAGCGGCATACGGTCGTGATGTAGAAGAACTCTTTGAACAGCACGACAGAGAAACTAAATTAGCAGAGCAATACGGTGTAACAACCGCATTTCAGCCTTTTGGCGCGCAAACAACACCAGTTGAACCAGAGTTACAAGGTGCAGATGATGAATAAGCAGTTGAGGTGGGATCATTTACTACAAATGATGAGCAAAATACAGACGTTGGGCGCACTCTCTATCGTCTTGTTTTCTTTAGGACTAAGGGTTTTTGCTGTTCTGCAAGGGGTAAAAAGTGTCTGAATTACATAACAGAGAAACTAATTTTCCTGCATCTGGCGATGACCAGAAGATAAGTTTGCGTAATTCTAAATATAAACAGTTTGATTATGATTATGTTTTAGATCTAAAAAACAATCATAAGAGTATCTGGAGCGCAGGTGGCAACACAAGGGGTAGTGATGCCTTTACCTTATGGGGCAGAGCCAGGCAAGGATCTGAAACACAAGGCGTTCTAGATTGGATAAAAGAACGCGAAGCCTGGGCGGCCAGACACAGTGTTAACGATGGCAATGCTTTCGTTGGAACAGACAAAGAACCTAACGTGTCAAATGTTGCAGGCATTGTAGCCTTGATGAAATGGGGTGTAGTAAACTCAAAGTTAGGTACAGGTGGAATGAAAAAAATCATCAATCAGCTTAAACGTAAGTTAGCTGATAGAGGTGAAACAGTTTTTATAGAGGAATCTATAGAAAGCGAGCCTAACGGCTCTAATTTAAAACTTAAATCCAAGGAGACAGATATGGACGAAAGAACGGAAGAACGTCACATACTAGCTGTAGAAGAAGATGCTGATTCTTACAACGTAAAGTTTGCAAAAGCAGAAATTGTAGAAGATATAGAATCTAATTCATACGGCGATGATGAAGACGAGGATAAGCGTTTTGACAAAGACGAGACCAACTACCGTTCCATTGATTTATCCAGGGCAGAAATGATTAATGAGGACAAAAGAACTGTACGCATTGCTCTTTCTTCTGAGGAACCTGTGGAACGTAGTTTTGGAATGGAGGTGCTAGACCATTCCCCTGGCTCAGTTGATATGAGTTGGGCAAGAAGCGGCAATATGCCTGTTTTACTAGACCATGATACGACTAGGCAAGTAGGTATTGTTGAGGATTTTAATTTAGACGGTGCTACTAATAGGACATTAGCAACGGTGCGTTTCGGAAGAAGCGAACTAGCACAAGAAACCTGGAACGATGTTTTGGACGGTATTAAGCGTTCAGTAAGTGTCGGCTACAGAATTAACTCTATGGTAAGAGATGAATCTGCGGAAGACACAACCTATAGGGCCAATTGGACTCCTATGGAAGCAAGCCTAGTTTCACTTCCTGCTGACACAAACCCTATGGTGGGTGTTGCCAGGTCAAAAGATAGTGCAGAGGCGCAAGCCCCTGTTGATATAAACAATTCTATTAAGGAAAAAACAATGGAAGAAAATAAAACTCCAGAAGTTGATTTAGATGCTCTTAGATCTGAAACCGCAGTAAGCGTAAGATCTGAGGTCGCTAAAGAAGCAAAGGAAATACTAGCATTAGCTACTAAACACCATAAACGTGATTTAGCTGATGTATCAATAGCGGAAGGACATTCACTAGAGCAATTTAGAGGACTACTTCTTAATCAAATAGCAGACGATAAGCCACTTGAAACACCAGTAGCAGAAGTTGGACTAAACGACAGAGAAAGAGGAAGTTATTCTTTCTTAAATGCGATTAGAGCGGCATCTAGCGGTGACTGGTCAAAAGCAGGACTAGAAAGAGAGATTTCTAATGAAATCGCATCTAGAACTGGTAAAGAAGCTAGAGGTTTTTACTTACCTATGGACATAGGTTGGGGCCAAAGGGATCAAACTGTTGGCACTAACTCACAAGGTGGGTTCTTAAAAGGAACAGAACACCTGGCTAATGAGTTCATTGGTGAAGTCTACGCTAACTCAGTAGTTGCACAATTAGGCGGCAGAGTTATGACTGGTTTACAAGGTGATATTGCGATTCCAAAGCTATCTGCATCTGTGACTAACACAGCTTTTGTTGCAGAAGGCGCGGCACCAAGTGAAGGCGCGGCAACTTTTGCGCAAGTCACAATGGCACCTAAGACTTTAGCCACATACGTTGACTACACAAGAAAACTAGCATTGCAATCGGATCCTTCTGTTGAGCAAATACTAAGAAATGACGTAGTTCAAACTATGGCTTCTAAAATAGACCAAGTTGCTTTAAATGGCGGCGGTTCTAATGAGCCTTCTGGTATCTTGCAAGAGTCAGACACTCAGGTTGTTGCCATAGGTACTAACGGTGGAGCTGTTACTTACGCCAAGATCGTAGACATGGAAGCGGCTATACAGAACGACAATGCTTTAACAGGTACTTTAAACTTTGCAACGACTCCTGGAGTACAAGGTGCAATGAGACAAATACCAAGACAGGGTTCAGGTGTTGAAGGTAACTTTATCCTAAACGATAGCAACTCTATCTTAGGACACAACGTAACTGTTTCAACTAACGTACCTAGTACCCTAACTAAAGGATCTACATCTGGATCTTGCCACGCACTTATCTTAGGTGACTTTGGCCAAGTAATGATGGGATTCTGGTCAGGTGTTGATGTAGTTGTTGACTCTTCAACATTAAGCACTTCTGGTGGAACTAGAATCGCGTTCTTCCAAGATGTTGATGTTGCAGTAAGAATACCAAATGCGTTCTGCGCTATTAAGGATATTACTGTCTAATTATTTTGATTTGAGGGGAGTTCGCTCCCCTCTCTCAAAGGAGTAAATAATGTCACAAATAAAAATGGAACAAGATGCCTTCATTAGAGGAATCATGCGCAAGAAAAATGACGTTGTAGAAGTGTCTTCTGCGGAAGCAAGACAATTCACAAGCAACGGCACAGCAAGCGATGTTTCTGATAAACCAGAAAAGACAGCTACTAAAGCAGTCAAAAAGGCACCTAACAAAAAGGCTAAGTAATGGTACTTGAATCGTCAGCAGATTTAGCAGGTTACTTTGATACAGATGCACATGGTACTGCGGCCACTATCACTATAAATGGTAGCGGTTCCAGTATTAACGTCATTTTAAACAAAGAATACTTTGCTATAGATCCTGGATTGGGCATGGAAGTTGAAGGAACACAACCTGTATGCACAGGAAGATCCGCAGACATGACCAATGTAGAGATCGGCGATACGATTCTAATCAGTTCTGTTACTTATAATATTATCAATGTTCAGCCAGATGGCGTAGGTGTTACTGCGTTAGTCTTAGAGGAGCAATAGTGTCACACGTCAGGCAACAATTAAGAGAAAGAGCGGCTACAACCCTTACAGGGTTGACCACTACTGCATCTAGAGTTTACCAATCAAGAGTTTACCCTCTTGGAGCGGCTAACTTGCCTGGTTTATTGATCTATACCAAATCTGAGGATAGCGAAGCGGTAACTATGTCAGGGGCGAGAACACTTTTAAGAAACTTATCTTTAGTTATTGAAGGCTATGTAAAAGCAGTTAGTAATTATGACGATACTGTAGACACGATAGCAAAAGAAGTAGAAACGGCTATGGGTAATGACGTCACGCTTAACAGCCTGGCTAAAAACTCTTATCTAGAATCTACTGAAATTGAATATGACGGCGAAGGTGAAAAACCATTAGCTGTGATATCACTAACGTACAGAGTTGAATACATGACTAAAGAAAATGCACCACAAACGGCGGTGTAAGGAGTAGATATGGCAGTTTTATATTCTCCAAATGGCAAAGATAGCATTGATGCACACGTAAGCCAGGTGGAGTATTTAATTAGTAAAGGTTGGACTGAGGAGAAATCCAAGTCTGTAAGTAAAAAAAATAAAAATAGCGAGGAATAGAAATGGCAACACACGCAGGAAAAGAAGGCTTAGTAAAAGTAGGCTCAAACACAGTAGCGGAAGTTCGCACCTGGACTATCAACACAAATGCAGATGTTATAGAAGATACAGCTATGGGAGATACGGCAAGAACGTACCTTTCAGGTTTAACTTCTGCTGATGCTTCAGTTGATGTTTTTTGGGATGAGACAGATACAAATGGTCAGGTTGCATTAGCACCCGGGTCTTCTGTAACTTTAGTTTTATATCCAGAAGGCGGCGATAGTGGTGATACTTATTACACTGGTACGGCAATCGTAACTTCAAAATCCATAACAGGATCTTTTGATGGAATGGTTGAAGCTAGTATAAGTGCTACCTACACAGGCGCAGTAACAACAGCAACGGTGTAACAACATGAGCGCAATAGATAGAGCGGTCGCCCACTTCAACGAAATAGAGATTAGATCTCTTAGCGTTGAAGAATGGGGCGATGAGAGTGGCCCATTAGTCATCTATGCAAAACCATTAACATTAAACGAAAGTCAAAAGTTATATAAGTTATCTAAGAATAATGAATTGGAGCTGTTGGCCTATGCCTTAATCCATAAGGCTATAGACAGCAACGGTGACAAGATGTTTACGATGGACGATAAACACAAACTTTTGAATAACGTAGATGTAACAGTTATGACAAAAGTTGGTTCCTGGATTATGGGTACTGACGATATGGAGACTGCTGAAAAAAAATAAGTGCTGATGCGGATCTATTCGCCCAATACGCATTGGCAGACAGGTTAGGTAAAACACTTGAGGAGTTAGGGGCGATAACAGTAGATGAGTTTGTCGGTTGGATGGCATATTTAAAAATATTAGAGGATAAAAATAAGCGTGGATAAGTTTAAGATGGTGATAAGTGCTGTTGATAAGTTCAGCGCACCACTAAAAAAAGCAACCGCAATGATCGGTAAGTTAGGATCTGTAGCCGCAGGAGTCGGCAAGGGCCTGGCTAAAGTAGCCGTAGGTTTAACCGCCGCAGTAGGAGCCGTATCCTTAGTAGTAGCCAAGTATGTAGGTATGCTTGATGCAATCGGTAAAACGTCAGAAAAGTTAGGTATAGATCCTTTATTTCTACAGAAATTAAGATTTGCGGCAGAGCAAACAGGTGTCCAGGTAAGGGCATTGGATATGGGCCTACAAAGGTTCATAAGGAGAACCGCAGAAGCCGCCAGGGGTACTGGTGAAGCAAAACAAGCATTGGCAGATCTAAACATTGCGTTATTTGATAGCGATGGAAGATTACGAGATGTAGAAAGTGTACTTTTTGACGTAGCAGATGCCATACAAAACACAACAGATGCAGGCGAACAAGTCAGATTAGCGTTTAAGTTTTTTGACTCAGAAGGTGTTGCCTTAGTATCTACACTAAAACAAGGATCAGAAGGCTTACGTAATTTCTTTGAAGAAGCAGAAAACTTAGGTTTGCTTATTAGCAGAGATACAATCAAAAAAGCTGAACAATTTGCAGACAGTATCAACCGCGTTAAGAAACAAGTAAACGCAATAGCCTCTGGTATTGTAGGTGCGTTTTTGCCTGCTTTAGATCAACTTTCTAGTAAATTAACTAATACATTAAGCGCAGGCAGAGATGTAGACGGTACTTTTGATAGTTTGGGTAAAACTATTGCAACGACAATGGTCAACGGCCTGGCAGATGCAATTATTGTAGTTGGACAATTCGGCGATACTATTGAAGAAGTCTTTGTAGGTATAAATAATTCTTTTGTCCAATTTCAAGTAACCTTACTTAATGCTTTAAATGATTTGCCTTTTGTAGCTATTGAATTAGAAAAAATTACAGAGGTACAAAGCCAATTTTTAACAGTCACAGGTGAGGCAGGAAAAACCGCTAATCTTTTTGCAGAAAAAATTAGAAAACTTGGGTTAGATTCTATAAATGCCACCACACAAGTTAATGAAGTCAAAGATGCTGTAGAAAGTTTAGGTGAAAGTTTTCCTTCCTTAGAAAAATTTGGTGAAGGATTTTTTACCATCTTTGATGGTGGTGCAAGTAAGTTTGAAGATCTAAAAAAACTTGGTGAAGACGTTGGTAAAACTTTAGAAACAGGTTTAACAGATGCGTTTATGAACATAGGTAAAGGCGCAGAAGGTTTAAAAGACACTATGGATAATATCTTAAAGCAGATAATTGCAGAACTTATAAGAGTAACAATAATACAAAGCATTGTTGGAGCTGTTACTGGATTCTTTGGTTTCGGTGGTGCTAGAGCAAAAGGCGGCCCAGTTACAGGCGGTAGACCTTATTTAGTTGGTGAACAAGGCCCAGAATTATTTGTACCAGGACAAAGCGGCGGCATAGTACCAAACAACAGCCTAGCTATGGCAGGCGCAAGCGGTGGATCTACAAACATTAACATTACATATGACATCAAAGCGTTTGATGCAAAAGATGCTACAGCCGCTATAGCAGAACAGGCACCAACTATTGTAGGTATCGTAGAACAGTCATTTAGAAAACGCGGTAAAAGAGGGCCATTAGGATGAGCGGAACATTCCCAAGCACACCTGCACCTGTAAGCATAGAGGTGCAAAGCATAGAACCGACACTTGTTAGCGTTGCTAATAATTTGCGTAGGCAGGTTAGATCTAGGGGCGGACAAAGATGGTTGTTTAAATGTAGTTTCCCACCATTAGCCAGAGCAGAATTTGATCCTATATTTGCATTTAGTATTGCTCAACGCGGACAGTTTGAAACGTTCACCTGGGTGCCTACGACAATAGGCACAACAAGAGGCAGTTCAAGTGAGACACCTGTTGTCAATGCGGCATTAGAAGCGGGAGTCTCTACAGGTACAGTTGATGGTTTAACGGCAAGCACATCTAATATTTTAAGATCTGGAGATTTCTTCAAATTTTCAGGCCATACAAAAGTTTATATGGCTACAGCAGATATGAGCAGTAACGGATCTGGTGTTGCTACGATTAATTTTGCACCTAAATTAGACAGTGCTGTTGCAGATAACGAAACATTAACAATAGCATCTGTTCCCTTCCAGGTTGCTTTCGGTAGTGACGTTAGACAATACACAACCGATGCTTCTGCTTACTATCAATATGAAATAGATCTTGTTGAGGTTACATAGATGGCAAATAGAGGAAGCACTACAGCCTTTCAAACTGAGATTAAAAAAGATCAATCTCATCCCTTACATCTAATAGAGATCTATTTAGACAGTGCTACTTATTATGTTACTGATAATTTTAGAGACGTAACTTATAGCAGTAACACTTATACAGCTTTAGGATTCTTTTTAAACTTTGATCCAATAGAAGAATCGGCGGCTATAAACGCATCAAAAATAACTTTAGGCTTATCTGGTGTAGATCAACAATACACCAATCTGTTTTTGACCGAGAACTATGTTGATAGGCGCGTAGTTATCAGAAAAGCCTTTATTAGTACGGCAAATGCTTTAATTGCGGATCCTGTAATTATCTTTGATGGCAGAATGGATAATCCTATTATTACAGAGGACACAGATACAGGATTGGCAAGTATTGGTGTGACTGTTTCAAATCAATTTGTAGATTTTGAAAAAACACCAGGACGATACACAAACCACGAAAATCAACAGCTACATTATCCAGGCGATAATGGTTTTATATACGCTTCACAAATCATCAAAGACATAGTTTGGGGATCTGAGTTTAACGCAGGCAACAGAGTAGCAGGCGCAGGATCCTTAACAGGTGATTTAACAGGTGCATCATACTCAAACACAGGCGGTATAGGATCTGAATCATTAGTGGTTACTAATCCCTGGGGCAATCCAATATTAATAGATCCAGATCTAGGTGACAGAATATACATGAACATAGCAGAGCATGGATTAAGCACAGGTGATACCGTTGATATAGATGGTGCTGAAAGCACAACAGAAGTGCCTGCATCGTCAATTAACGGTGAAAAGACAATTACCGTAGACGATGATAATGTTTTCTATTTTGATATAGATGAAGATGTAACTGTTGTAGAGAATTTTGCAGGTGGTAGAAGTCTTACTATCTATAAAGAGCCACCTGTTGTCACAGGGTTAAAAACAGAAACCACAACAAACAAAGAACACTTATTAGAGGTGCTAGATCCAACGGAAACAACTAAGGTTGGAGATTACATAAAACTTACTAATACAGGTGACATTGGCGGCATTGCAGAAATAGATTTGAGTGATAAGACTTTTTTAGTTAAAGAAGTGGCAAGCAACGGTGTAACCACTGCAAAAATTGCTATAGAAAAAGAAGTTAAAACTACAGCACCACCCATATCAACTGATACTGCGGTTGCTAATACCGTTACAGTCAATATAGCGGATCACGAATTTAATGTAGGAGATCTAGTAGCTATAGCAGGTGCGGTAGCTGTGGGCGGTGTTGCCGCTTCTAGTATTAATGGCAATAAAACCATTGCATCAATAAAGGACAACAACGCAGTAAATATAACTGTAACAGATTCAGTAACCAGTACCGTCAATAACGGTGGAGGTGACGGCGTTACTATAGATGGTTTGTCACCCAATAGCCCATTTGTAGCAACGATTTCAGGAAGTACAACCGTCACCTTTCACCACACTGCACACGGTTTAGCCGTAGGCGATACAGTTTCTATAACAGGCAGTACGTCAGTTGGTGGCATACCTTCTACGACACTTAACAAAACACACACAGTAGCAAGCGTTCCAAATGCAAACAGCTTTACCGTTACCGTAGATACAGCCGCTACATCTACTGCCGTTGGCGGTGGTGCTTATGTTTATGTAAGGCTACCTGTAAAAGCTACAAGTGCGGCGAGAGGTGGTAAAAAAAATACAACAGTTGAATTTGCAGTAGCCAGGCCAGGATCAGGCTATATGCTTGCAGTACCAGAATGAAGGATTTAGAAACCATAGCATTTGTACAGAAAGAACTAGATACCCCATTTGCATGGGGTACTAATGACTGTAATACCTTAGTGCTGAAATATTTGGATGAGGTATGGGGCAAAGATGTTTTAAGTATGATTTACGGTAAATACAAAACAAAGACAGGCGCAATAAAATTTAATGCTAAACAAAAATATACTTTTACAGATGGCATTATTGAAGAATTAGATGCAGTAAGGCTACCGCCAAAATTAGCTAGAACTGGTGACATCTTAATAGTACACAGTAAGGGTTATGAAATGGGGCATATATGCACAGGGACAAGTGTTTTATCAGTACCAGAAGAAGGAAAAACATCTTTGATAAAAATACAAGATTTTAGCTTCTATAACTGGGCATTGAGGATTATCTGATGGGTGCCGCAGTCAATTTTGTAGCAGGTGTAGTTAGTTTCTTTTCTAGATTAGCTTTTGTAGCAGGTGCAAGCATTGTAGGCCAACAGGTTATAGGTTATGTAGCTGCCGCCGCGTTCTTCTACTCAGCAGGCAGTTATGTCAACAGCTTATTTAAGATCCCAGAAATTGGACTAGCGCAACAAGGCGCAACAGTTTTAAGCAACAGCAGATCTAGCTCTGCCCCTTTACCTGTCATATACGGTGCAAGGCGCGTAGGTGGTGTACAAGTATTTGTAGGCACATCGCCAGGTTATCCAATACCAGGTGATCCAAATTCTGTAGAAGAAATACAGGAAAACGAATGGTTGAATATGGTCATTGCACTATGCGAAGGCCCAATAGGTTCTATAAAAAAAGTATATGCCAATAATGTAGAAATCTGGCCGCAAATGGATGACAGGTTTAAAGGTAAGGCAAATATTTCAGTACACAGGGGCGAACCAACACAAGCGGCAGATGCAGACATAATAAGTGTAGCCAATAAAGGCGGAACCTTTACTTGGGACTCTACTTACAAGCTAAGTGGTGTTGCTTATTTATTTGTAGGGCTAGAAGCAAGTAGCGAAGTTTGGGGATCTGGTGTGCCTACTATAAACGCTGATATTTTAGGTAAGGTAGTAGAAGACACTAGATCTACTTATTCTGGTACTGCTTTTTCTATTGAAAGATACAGTAACAACCCTGCCCTTTGTATAAGAGATTATTTATTAAACACAACTTACGGTAAGGGTATTCCTAGTAGTCAAATTGGCAATACGTCATTTGAAGCGGCGGCTAACTATTGTGATGAAAGAATAACTATCACTAAAGATGATGGCACTACCATTACACAAAAAAGATTTACTATGAATGGTGTTGTCACTGTTGGTGAAACAAGCATGGACATACTTAACAAGATGCTTACATCTTGTAGGGGTATGCTTGTTTTTAGTGGTGGTTTTTATAAATTAATTATAGATAAGCCAGAATCAGCATCATTAACTTTTGATGAATCTACAATAATGCCTAATTTTAATATTACGTTACCTGGCAAAGCTAGTTTAGCGAACAGAGTACAAGCTAATTTCTTTAATCCTGAAAACGAATGGCAATCTAATTTTGTTTATTCAGAAAGTTCTACATATAAAACACAAGACAACGGCTTGCTACTAGAGAGAAAAATAGAACTTCCCTTTACTGCTGATTACTACCAATCACAAATGATTGCAGAGCAGGTACTAAAGCAAAGCAGACAAGGCATAGTTATTGAATTTAACACCACACAAGAAGGGTTGTTAGCAGAGGTCGGCGATGTTATCTACATAAAGTTAGATGCGCCTGGATGGTCAACGCTAAACAGTGGCGCAGGTAAATTATTTAGAGTCATACAGATTAGCATTGAAAACAATGATGAAATTGGAATAGTTGCAAGGGAATACGATGCAGATGTTTACACAGTTGGCACAGCAAAAACTTTTGACACCGCACCCAATACAAATCTTCCTGCTTTAAATGAAGTTTTAGAACCTACAAACGCAACAGCAACAGAAACATTGTTTTTTAATGATCCAAAAATTACTAATAGAATTACTGTAAATTGGGCCGCATCTTTATCACCTTATTTAAAACATTATGAAGTCGCATATATACAAGGTCGCACTAATCAAACTTATATACAGGCAGGAACGGTTACAGGCAGACAATTTACTATAGACAATCTGGATCCTGGCGTTTATCAATTTGCAATTAGAGCTGTCAATACAGGGGGGTTTCTATCAAACTACACAACTGTTTTGATCAATGCAAAAGGGACAAGTACGTTACCTGCTGTTAATGCTCCTGGTATAACTGGCGTAGTTGAATCACTTATAACTACAACAGCAGGTTCAGGCGTCAAAGCTAAAGCGGTTCTTTCCTGGGTTGCACAAAGCAACACAGACTGGGAAGCGTTGGGTGTGTATATAGAAAGTTATGAGGTTGAATATAAACTTACTTCTGAACCTACAAACTTTGAACGATTAGGATCTGCAACAGGCACTTTCTTTGAATTCTTTGATATTGCACCCGGCAATTATGATTTTAGAGTACGTGCTGTAAATGACGCAGGTATTAAATCATCTTACGCAACTACTACAGCAGAGATTACAGGACTGAGTGCCGCACCTGCTAACGTAACTAACTTCTATCTAAGAGCAGAAAGCACACAAGCCAACTTGTCCTGGACACCCACTACAGATCTAGATGTTAAGGTTGGTGGTACGTTTGAGATAAGACACAGCGTGGCAACAAGCGGTGCAACTTGGGGTACGTCATTAAAAATAGGATCTGATGTACCAGGATCTTCTAACGCGGCTTCAATGCCATTATTGGTAGGTACTTATTTAATCAAAGCTGTAGATTCAACAGGTAATAAATCTGTTGGCGCAACAAGCATTGTTAATACGGTATCTGCTTCACTTTTTGACAAAAGAAGCCAGGCTACTATTACAGATACATCATTTGCAGGCACTAAAACAAATATGGTTGTTGATGCTGATAGCGGCGTACTTAAATTTGAAGCTGATACGCTTATAGATAGTAAGACAGAAAATATAGATACCTGGGGTTTATTTGATTCTATTGGTGGTGTTGATACGTCAGGATCTTATGAATTTTCAGACAAGATAGATCTAACGCGTGTTATGTCAGCCACCCTATCAGGAAGCGTGACGTTTGCTACAGTTGCTACGTCAGATATTTGGGATAACAGAGCAGGCAATATAGATACCTGGGATGCTATAGATGCCAATACATTTGACGATGTCAATGCTACTTTGTTTATTGCTTCTACTAATGATGATCCTGCAAGCGGTGGTGCAACTTGGTCAGCCTATCAAGAATTTACGATTGGTAACTATTACGGCAGAGGTCATAAGTTCAAACTAGAATGTACTACAGGCGATACTACGCACCAAATCAACGTATCGCAGTTAGTAGCAAAAGCAGAGGTTTACTTTAGATTTGAATCAGAAACAGGAACTACAGCTACAGGCGGCACAGCATTTACTTACGGAACGCCTTTTTTAGCGACACCACAAATAGCCATTACAGCTAACGATATGGCTACAGGCGATTACTATGCAATTACTAGTAGTTCAGCAACAGGTTTTACACTCAGATTTTATAACTCAAGCGGATCTGGAATATCCAGAACTGCTTACTACTTAGCAAGGGGATATTGACAATATGAATATGCAACTTACGGTCTTTTATACAAAATTTATAACATGTAAAGGTGGGTTTTAGATGGCACAACATGATTACGTTATAGCTAATGCCTCTGGTGCAACAGTTAGGGCAGACATTAACAATATGGCATTGGCCATATCTTCAAACAATAGCGGATCTTCCGCACCTAGTACCACTTACGCTTATCTTTGGTGGTTAGATACTTCTGCTAATCTCTTAAAATTAAGAAACAGTGCGAACAACGCCTGGATTACTATGCCCTTTTCTATCACCGCTAATAACACGGTTGATATAAACGGCGGCACTATTGATGGTACAAATATAGGTGCTAGTTCAGCAGGCACAGGTGCGTTTACAACGCTAACAGCTTCAGGAGCTGCAACAGCAGCAAGCTATAACGGCATAACCAGTAAGACCTTTGGCACAAGCTCCATAATGATTGGGGATACGACTACAGGAACTATTGATGCTGCTGACGAAAATACAGGTTTAGGTGTTAATGTTTTTGCAGCTTTAACTTCTGGTGACAGTAATGTAGCAGTTGGTTATAACGCACTTACAGCAAACACCACAGGACAACAAAACGTAGCAGTTGGAAATAGAGCGGGTGATGCTATAACAACAGGAGAAGGGAACACAGCAATCGGATATTTTTCTTTATCTACTACTACTACAGCAGATAACAACACCGCAGTTGGAGTAGATTCATTGGGTTTAAACTCTACAGGTGCTAGTAATACTGCTGTTGGTAAAGATGCTTTACGAGCAAACACTACAGCAAATAACAACACAGCAGTAGGTTCTGCTGCTCTTGTAGCAAATACTACAGGTCTAAGAAACACAGCAGTTGGTTCTACAGCTTTAGATGCTAATACCACAGCAAGCGACAATACTGCCATTGGTACTACAGCCTTAACTGCCAACACTACAGGTACATCAAACGTAGCAGTAGGTTCAGGTGCTTTAGATGCTAATACGACTGCCGATGGTAATAACGCAGTAGGTCATAACGCACTAGGAGCAAATACAACAGGTGCTAGTAATAATGCTATGGGACAACAAGCCATGCTTGGCAATACAACAGGGAGTGGTGGCACAGCTATAGGACACGTAGCTCTTGCAGATAATACAACTGGTAATCACAACACAGCTTTAGGTTATTTGGCTTTAAATGCAAATGTAACAGCACACAGGTCAACCGCCGTAGGTTACGAAGCTTTAAAAGTTTCTAACGTATCTGGTAATTCAAATGCTTCTAACACCGCAGTAGGTTTTAATGCAGGACTTACTACAACCACAGGAACTGCAAATACTTTTATAGGTTCTCAAAGTGCAGATGCAAACACTACAGGTTCTCAAAACACAGCAGTTGGTTTAGGCAGTTTAAGTAGTAATACTACAGCAGATAACAACAC
>Ga0181421_1000216_pt1 | contig 16515 bp, 9 predicted proteins | sample 44SPOviralmetaG_FD_130146 | JGI IMG/M metagenome (GOLD analysis project Ga0181421, IMG submission 130146) | Marine viral communities from the oligotrophic San Pedro Time Series (SPOT) site, San Pedro Channel, CA, USA - 44 SPOT_SRF_2013-06-19 | ecosystem: Environmental > Aquatic > Marine > Strait...
AAATAGTTATTATTATTTCAATAGATTTAGAAATAGCGGAGCAAGTAAGACAGCACAAGGTGTTACATTGACTCTTCCTACGGGTGATAATAATGGTCCATTTGTTATTAATTGTTCTGAACCTATTAAAATAAAAACTATAACAATTGTTAATAATGATTGGGATGGGTATCAAAATTATGATCCGTATAACAAAGGTATAATGATTCACAGAAAATCAGCTGATTCTAACATAATTACAATTAATCCCGGAGTACTTATTACTTCTGTTTTCACATCAGGTGAAACCTATACAGGTGATGACTTTGTCTCCAAACTCACAGCCGATCTTGGTCTTACTACTGAATATGTGGAAACCACAATTGCCGATCCTAAGAGACCAGCGAACGAATTGGTTACCGCACATATCAACTTCCCTGCTGGTGCTGAATTAGGAGGTGTTCCTAACAGCATATTTGCCGTTGATTCACCATATGTAACACTTACGGCAGGTGAAGGACTCGAGTTTAGACACGTTGATGTTGAAGAAACTGTTACAATACAAGTTGTTACAGAAGCATCCTGGAATATAACTCAATACTATGACACCTCTATAGGAAATATTAACTGGTATATAAATGATTCTTGGGATAATGCACATAGGCGTAAAGTATTATTAACTCCTGCAAGCGGTATTGATATAAAAGAAATACAGTTATCAAATGCTAAAGATGATGGAGATTATAGTAATGTTAAATGGGGTATTAAAGATGCACAGACCGGTAATCAAGATTTAAGAGCATATATGAGAGTTTATCTTAACCGCACATCAACAGAAGATAGACAAATATATTTTGATTCAGATACTCATACTGTTAACGATGGCAGAAAAAAAATAAGAGAACTTTTCACAAGCACACAAACAAAAACAGTTGATAATGTTACTTATACTATGAAACCAAATGGTATAATTGAAATTAATCCTCCTCGTGAAATACACTCATTATCATTCACAGGTGAAAATAGTGATAGCAACTCAGCTAATTATTTTTTCAAATATGTATATGATGATAGTATTAGTCTTGCTGATGATACAGTTGATAATCCTCATGGTAATTATATTAAAGTTTTATTTAATGCTGCTCCAACAAGTTCGACTATCACAGCCGGTGATTACTTCATTCATGATATTGTAAAACAATTGGAGACAGACCTTCAACAAGATATTTCTTATGATGGAACTGATATTGTATTCAAGAATTTGACAGCAGATTTACCAATAACAATCCAGACAGCACAAGCCAAGACAACAGCAGCAATAGATAGCACAGATGGTGCTATTTTCAACACAGATGAAAAGACACTTACAACTGCCGACAACAAACTCAAATTTGTGACATATGGCCAACCTGAGCCTGAGCCCGAACCTGAACCAGAACCCGAACCTGAACCAGAACCCGAGCCTGAACCCGAGCCTGAACCTGAACCCGAACCCGAACCCGAACCCGAACCTGAAAAGGACTTTGGTGTAATTGAAATTTATCAAGATTTCACAATTAGTGTTCAAGGTGGTTCTAGTTCAGCTTTCTTGAAAGATTCAGTAGCATCATATACTCCTGTTGAATTCATAGAAAAACTTGGCACAGATCTTGGATTAACAATTACATATCATGAAGATGGTAATCAAGTTGTTACATCTGAAGATTTCCGTTCTTACTTGAAATTTGCTGAACCAGTCACTCTTATTGATGTTCCTTTGACTATATTTAAATCTCTTACAACTACTGTTACATTAGAAGCCGGTGGTGAATTAGACTTTAGATATATTAATATTGATGGTCAAATGGTTGTATCACTTGCCACAGGTTCATTATACACATACAGCGATTATTCAAGTAATCCTGGAGAAATGACTTCTTACTTTGAGAACTACAGAACAATTGATACTCTAAGTAAATCAATTGAAGCATTCGAGAATGATGGAAGATATGAAGGTGGTGTCTATTATACATCAGCAATAAGTGGTTCTACTTCACGTATTTTGGATATGAAATTCAAAACTTCTACAGGTGGTTTCATTTTCACTTCTGGCGGAACTGGTACTAATGAAGCATTCAGTATTGAGTTAGAAAACAATAAAGTAAAATTATACTTAACTGAACCAACTATTCCAAGTGATATTTATGTTAAGGTTAAAGAAAACGGTAGTGTATTTGAACTATTTATTAATGAAAAGGGTGTATTGACAAAAGTAACACCAGTATTATTGGTAGGAAAAACATACACATTCTTAAGTTATCCTGATCATGATTTCAATACTGTGCCAGAAACACAAGAAGTAGCACCTGTTCATCATCCTTTCAAATTCACTATTGATAGTCAAGATTACACATTAGATTCACCACTTCAATCTTTCACAATTACTGTCCCTGATGTAGCATCTGCTTCATATGAATCTTCTACAGGTGGATTAAATGGAACAATAAATACTGCTCCTGAAGCACTTGAACTTAACGTTCCTGGTGTTTCTTTGAGAGATAATAATGAACATAGACTCACAATAACATACGATACTACAGTTGATAAGTTATATATGTCTTGTGACCGCAGAAATGTGACACATACATTATTATCTAAATTGGCTACAGGTATTGGAAAACCAGGTGTATTCGGTGGAATCGCACCAGAACAACCAACAAGTGATGCTGGAAGATTCTCAGGACAAATCAAAGAATTCCGTATATTACGAAAAGATTCAGGTATAGATGAAAACTTACATAAACAAATGCACACAGCATATGTAACTCCTTTCTTCTTAGTTTCAACATTCCCAAGTGGAGATTATTTTGTTCATGACTTTGTAATCCAACTTGAAAGTGACCTTGAAATAGAAACATCTTTCAACGGTTCTGCTCTTGTATTTGAAGGTATCGATAGACCTCGTGAAATCAAAATACAAACCGAAGACAAAACAGGAGAAGGTAAAGTAATTGGTGTAGATACTCAAATATTCTCACTCGAAAGTAAGGTTCTAAAGGTAGATGATAAACTACTTGAATTCAAAACTTATGGACAACCTGAACCTGAACCTGAACCTGAACCTGAACCCGAACCCGAACCTGAACCTGAACCTGAGCCTGAACCTGAGCCTGAACCTGAACCTGAACCTGAACCTGAACCTGAACCTGAACCCGAACCTGAACCTGAACCTGAACCTGAACCCGAACCTGAACCTGAACCCGAAATCCCTGATTATCTTGATTTAACAGATGTTTATCTTGATGGAACTGTTGTCGATTTCAAATATGCTTCTGATGGAATAGTTAATACAATTAATTTCAAGAATGAACTTCGACCAACAACCCAACTAAACGCTGATGGTTCTTACGATAAATACGATTTAGTTAGTGTTTTTATTACACCTGCTGACCAAATGGAAAGTTTGAAAATATCGAGACCAGGAAGAAATAATAGTGGTGTTTCTTACGAGCCTTCAACAGATCCTGATAACATTAATAATAAAGTTAAATTTAGAATATATCAAGGAAAAGGTGTTCGTATTAGCAACGGTGTTATAGAAGGTGCTGGAATACTCTTGAAATCAGGAACATTCGGATATAATGATGCTGTAGCAGATAGAGATATTCTTGCTGAAGATGAACTTAAATTGACAGGTGGATTGGCAACAGGTGATGGAGAATATTATACATTCTTATTCTACAACGATGAACCAGTTAATAGTCCTCCAATTTATTACGAATTTGTTTCATCTCTTACATACGAACCTCAGCCTGAGCCTGAGCCTGAGCCTGAGTCTGAACCTGAACCTGAACCCGAACCTGAACCTGAACCTGAACCCGAACCTGAACCCGAACCTGAACCTGAGCCTGAGAAAGACATGAGATTCATCGAGTTATTCGAAGATATTACCATGGAATACAACGGTGCTAAGTCACACTTTTCTAATATTAATATGGGTGATTTGACATATGATACAGTTCTAAATCCTCCAGAAGATAAAAGAACATACTCAACTGTTCATAGTAATGAATTAAAATATTCAATGATCGACTCTCAAACTTCATGGTCTGCTGGTTCATTCGATGTAACTGGAAATTCTGGTCCAATACCTTGGATGAGAATCGATGCCGGTTCTGTTATGGCTATCGGTGGTGTTGTAACTCAAGGAAGAAATGGTTTTGGTCAATGGGTTACAAAGTATAAGGTTTACTACCAGGACACATTAGATGATAATATGGCTACATGGATTCCAATAGATAATGAAAATGAATGGAATGCCAATATTAATCAAAATGACAAGGTAACTAATATGTTCAATACACCAATTATGGCAAGATATATTATATTCAAAGTTACTGAAATCAATAATCATCCATCTATGAGAGCTGGTCTTATGGTATCACAAGGAACCAGTCAATCAAGTGTTATTATTACTACTGACGACTTTGTTGAAAGACTCAATATTGGCTTAAATACCACAATCACCTATCATATGGGTTCTGACTTAGATGGAGATAAACGTGCTCATATTACATTTGATGATGCCACAAACGAATCTCCTATTACAATTACAGGTATTCCATTATCCATATTCGATGAATCTGAGTTCCCAGGAAAACTCGCACCAAAATACACAGGTCCAAGAACTAAGACACTCACCGCTGGAGATAACAGATTATACTTCAAGTATTTGACATTACCCAACGGTATGACCTTGACTATAGGTGATAAAACAACAACTTTCCCTGCTGGTGCCGACTTTATCCATAAGATTATACATCAAATGGAAGAAGATTTGGGTGTTGATGTTGAAATTAACGCATATACCGATCCTGATACTCTTTTGGTAAATTCAAGTGCTTCTATATCTCATCTATCACTCACAAATGCGATTGATTATGCGTGGGATTTCCGTCTTGATTTAACTGGAGGTTCTACAACTACTGATATTGTCACAGGTGCAACAATTACTTATCATGATTCTATGAGTTCCACCGCTAACGATGGTTTAGAATTTAAGACACAAGATAGTGGTCCAGAAGGATATGGAGTTAATTTGGGAACATTCGACCTTAAAGAGAAATTCACATATGAGGTTTATATGAATGTTGAACAGGCATCATGGAAACGTTTTATTGTGTTTGACCCTATTTCAGGTGTCACAGACAATCGTATTATTATGTCTACACAAGGCAATAATGATTTGGCATGGAAGGTATCAGAGTCTGGTGGAAATTATATTAGTTCTACAACTACAAATTATACAAATGTATATAATAGATGGGCTCATGTTGTTGTTACTGTAACTAAACTTCAAAATAATAAGACAAATATTAAATTATGGGTGGATAGTGAGTATATGGGTGAAAAGACAGAAGATGTAAGTTCAAGAACATTTGTACCCGGTAATTATGAAATAACATTAGGTAACGACGCTAAAGATACAGGTAACAATCAATTCGGTCCTAATGGAAAAATACGATACTTCCGTCTCTGGAACAATAAGGAACTAACTCAAGGTGAAATTACTGAACTTTATAGTAATGTTGCTGGTGGTTCTGGTGGTTCAGTAACAATATCAGGCTTCGATCCTCTTATATTCGGTGTATCATCAAAGACATTCACTTCTTCAGACAATACGATTGAATTATTGACAATTACTGAATCTGAACCTGAACCTGAGCCCGAGCCTGAGCCCGAACCCGAGCCCGAACCCGAGCCCGAACCTGAACCTGAAGTTGCTGATTATCCAAGCAACGTGGAACCACCTCGTGTTATTGAATTTGATGAAAATGAAAACATCGTCTTCTTTAATCACTTGAGAGAACCACGTGATGCTGGAGGTTCACATCAATACGGTGATCATTCTACAGATCCTGATTCTTATGACCATATTCGTTTCAATATCCCAGCAGAACGTAAAGTAACATACATGAGAGTTGTTGAATTTAAAACAAGACCTGAAAACACATTTACATCTGGTATTTCTTATGCTATTCATGAAAACACAAGTGTAGATTTAGATAATCCTGTTAATCCATTAATGACAGGTGGTTTCAAAGAAACAAGTCTTGATACAACAAGTTCATTAAATAACTTATTAGATAGAAACAACCGTAATTATGAACTTCTTGGTGGTCCTGCTGAAGATGGAGGAAGAACATACTCTATGTTATTATACGGTGCTGATACAAGTGAAGATGTTCCTCTTTTCTATAAAGTTGAATTCCAAACTGAGCGCGAACCTCAACCTGAACCTGAGCCAGAACCTGAACCAGAACCTGAACCTGAACCTGAACCTGAACCTGAGCCAGAACCTGAACCTGAACCTGAACCTGAACCTGAACCTGAACCTGAGATTAATGATTATGCTGGTGATATTGAACCACCAACTGTGATTAGCTTCCCTAATGACGATCCTACAGCAACTATGATAATAGAAAATCATCTTCGTGCTAAGCGTGATATAGATGGTTCTCATAAATATGGAGATCCAGCCACAGGAACACCTGACCATTATGATCATGTTAAGGTTAAGATTCCACCTGGTCTCAAGATAACAGATATGGTTCTTGAGGAATTCAAGACTCCTGATGATAATACCGCTGGTATTTATTATAAGATTCAGCGTGGAACAGAAGTAAGTGAAGCCAACCGTCTTGACGGTAATCAATTATTGGTAAGTGGTTTCAACGTAGCAAATACTGATGGAACAAAACCAAGCAATCTTTTGATTGTTAATAACATCAACTACGAACTTCTTGGTGGATTTATAGGAGGTGATGGAACTGAATATTCTATATTATTCTATGTAGCTAACCCTAGTGAAGATTACGAATTATACTATAGAATTTCATTATCTACTACACGAGAACCTCAACCTGAGCCAGAACCTGAACCAGAACCTGAACCTGAACCACAACCTGAACCAGAACCTGAACCAGAACCTGAACCAGAACCTGAACCAGAACCAGAACCTGAATCACCATTCGTAATAGGTTCTTACATACTCGAGTTTGAGTCAACACTTTCTGGATATCCTGGATTTGATACAATGTCAGAATCAGATAAACAGAAATTGAGAAATGCGTTCGAAGAGGTTTATAAACAACTCTTATTGGATAATAGAGGAATCGATGGTAATCAAATCATTTTTGATCCATGAGTGTCTCAATAAAAAATAGTTACCATATAGCATATTGCCTGTTTTAGATACCATATCATACCATATAATACAAAATTAACATCGTAAATAATGATGAAAATAAAATAAATTAATAATTTTAGTTTGTAAAAATTATTAATACATGTAAAAATCTATGAATTATTTTGTTTCAAATTTCAAAACTTCACCAACATAATTAGGGCTTGCCTTACATGTCTTTGATTTCCTATGAGCAGCAAGAGCACGATTATTCTTGAAACCTTGATTACAAGCAGAACAATAGTAATCCAAACTCTTCTCTGTAGCAAACTTTGTGCTCAAAAACTTATGAAGACAAGAAAACTGCATCGCTTCAAGATTACGTTTTGTATTATTATAAAACTCACGTGCTTCCGTCAAAACCTTTTCTTTATGTTCATTAAACGACGTGAATTCAGTATTGATTTGTTCCATCACCTCATCAGACATTACATTTCCACCTTTTGACATCTTATTTATATCACTTACTCTTTCTTCCAAATAATCAATAAGTCTAATCGCCAAATCTATCTTTTCTGTTTCATAATTGGCATCATGTATGTATAGTAATACTTTTCCCATATGAAATTCAAAATAAAAATTCTCTTTTTCCGTTATAGCACCTGTATGATTGACAAGAACTCCACAACATTCATTATCTTTGGCATCATTCAAAAACTTGATTACATCCTTCTTAGGAACTTTGCTACCATCAGCATACTCTTTTGTTTCAAACATTATTTGTGGTTTTCCTGGACGACGCATAATAAAATCACCTTTACCTCCTCCACAAAAAGTTGTATCAACTAACTCACATGTTGGATGAAGTGTATTTATAATAGCAGCCAATTTACGTTCTCCTATATTACCTTTGTCTTTTGAACGACCATACTTAGCCAAATATCCTTCCATATCCTTACATGTCTTACTCGTAATTGCTTTAGTTTCAACACCATTTTGATGAATACGAAGTAAAGCATCACCTAACCGCTTCTCACTTGCTGATACTAAACTTGAAAATGGGGTCTGAATATCCTTAGCAAACTTTCCAAACTTCTCATTCATCTTTTCATTTAACACAGTTACAATAGCATCCTTTTCTTTACTATCCTTTACAGCACCATCCAAAGCAGAACGTATCATACGCTCACCATCTTTTTGGGATTCAGCAAATTGTGTTACAATAAGATTTTTAAAATCATCACGCATACTTCCCATAGAACCATTTATTTGTTGAACACTACTCTGAAGAAATTCTCGTGTAGCATTTTGAACATTTATTTCCTTCTTCAACGATTCGATTTCACCCAACTGCTGACTAAAAAAACCTTCCATTTTTGACATCATACCTTGTGCTGTTCCCTGAGAACTGGCATCCATCATCTTTTCAAACATATCTACCATCCATATATTCACCGTCTCCACATCAAGTAAGGCATGTTTCGTATAAAATTCAACCACCTTTGGATTTTTAATTACAATACTCATAATTGTAATTAGAATTGTAATTATTTTAAGTATTTTATCAAATGTCTTACTTTTTTTTCAAATAGTCCATATATAACCCACCAAGTTTAAACGGATTAAAACATAATGTAGAAACAGCAAAATGGTCAGCACCAATATTTTTATAATTCTCAACATCCTTCCATTCTTCAACACCACCCCCACTAATTATTTCAGCATCTTTATACTTACTACGAATATCCTTTATAAGTTTATTGTTATATGGTATAAGGGATTTACCACTTAAACCACCCCTTTCAGTCGGTATCGTATTTGAACAGTGAAACTGACGAAACCCTTGATTATAATAAGCATCTATCTTATCACTACTACATGTTGGAGGGAGTTTTACAATACACCATCTACGCTTATTATTTAAAAAACCATCTAATCCAGAATTCACCATTTTCTTTTCAGCATTTGGACAACTAACATTCAATTCAATATTCATATCATCAGGTATCTTCTTTTTTAATTTTTCTATTTCACCTTCATCAAGTATAGCAATACTATATACATCTTCTTTATTATAACTATTAATAACACTATCTATACCAGCATTTCTTAATCCAATCTTATTTATCCATCCACCATGTTCGAAAGAATATCGAAGTGTTCTCATCACCTGCATAAAAAGACCTTCACGTTTTTCTAATGTAAAACTACCTCGGATACGAACAGTTTGAGGTAAACTAACATAATTACCAAAAGGAGGTCCAATAAAAAACATATACTAATTATCTTTATTTGGGTTTAAGTAAATTACAAACATTCTAATAGAAAAAATTTGCTATACTAAATCTACCATAAAACACATCATCATCAATATTATGCTTCATATCATCCCATTCTTCTTTCATTTTTACCTCAGTTATTTCATGCTTATAATGACCTGGAAAAAATATAGTGCGGTTATTCTTACATTCTACCCTCTCTTCCATATCAGTTAATATCAAATCACCACCTTCATACATCTTAGGCTCACGATTCACCCATGTAAGTTGAGTAATTACAGAATTGTCTCGATGACTCTTATAATACTCACCTGTTTCATAATAATTAACCATTAAACTATTACGCTTCGTATTAGAAAAATATCCGCCAAATAATGTTTCATTTTCTACCATTCGCATAAACTCTTTATAGTTATATTTATAATTATATCTATACATTACCGAATACGGATTGGGTTCCACATAAAAACGATATGTCTTAGCGAGTTTCCCTTTTTCTGGATCAAATGCTGTAGAAGGATCATTAGAAGAATTTATTAACATTTCCAAACCATTATTCATATAGTAATCAAATTCCTTAAATACTTTCTTCAACTCTTTATCTGTATACCAGTTATCTATAATCAAAACATCTCTATTACCAACACGTAATTTCTGAACAACCCAATCCTTCCTTGCTTCATCAAACGTAACAACACTCTTATTATATTCTTCTATTATTCTTTCACTTTCACTTATTTTTTCTCCATTATCTTTATCCATACTACATAACACGAATATATTCGTCCCATATATACGTATTTTACCTAGCTATATTATATCATGATGCTTGAATTACAAATGCCAAATAACTCAGAAAATAATAATTCCAATTCAAATCTCACAGAACTTGTAACATCACGAAATTCTTCTGCTACAACACCTACCATTAATTCCAACTTTCATACATATGAACCCATAAACTCTCAAAACAAAGAAAATTCACACTGGATATATTACTTTCATAAACTAATACTACACATAAGCTTTCATATGACACTATTATCCATACTTGAACCCATATTCTTCTTCGAATACGCAGTTCCTATGGAACGACAACTATTTTTCGACCAACTTTCAGATTTCACACACTATCAACACGAAATTATGGAATCACATAGTGCTCAAAATATACGAAACCAACCATTTTATAATGCTTTCATAGATTTTCTTAATTATCAAAATGCTGAAATAGATACTCTTCTTATATCCATGGAAAACGACGCTAACACAGCAAAAAAAGAAAACGACAATTACAACGATGGTCTTGAACACAACGCTTACATGTTTCCTGTTGGTATGGGTTCTTTTACCTTATTATACTACGCTACAATACAGTATTTCTATAACTATAAAAACATGGGATTACAAGTTTTAGGAGAACATATATCTCTAATGATATTTGTTGCAGCTTATGAATTTTGGTTCTTCACACATGTTATACTAAAATATCACCCTTTCACCAAAGAAGGTGTCATGAATTTCCTCGTCAACTGTTTTTTCGTTAGAGTTTTCCAATACTATCCTGAACTTAGCATACTTCAACAAAACGTAACAGCATCATGTGATACATAGTCTCATCTTATAATATCATCTTATAACATGACACAAAATATTATAATACCTTTGGAAATAAAAATATATATTTTTGAATTCTTAACATACAAAGACATAGCAAAACTTGATAACGGACGTATCATATTTTATAAACTCAGCAAACACATTTACGTGCCTCAAAAATACAAATCTGGAGCATTTAACAACATGTTAAACAAATGCTTCTATTGTCCATCCGACCTAGGATGTAGCTACAATATAAACTTGTGTGATTGTATCTCTATTATGAAAGACCTCGATTTGGAATTCAAATTTCCATCCGTATGCTTTACATGCACAAAAACTATCAAACGTGGAGAACAACTAAGAATCATGTGTAAGTGCTGTGGAAAATATACAATACACCTTGGATTAGATATTTGCTCTTAGTTTGATTTCTTACGATAAGAGCGACGACGGCTTCCACCAACACGCTTTTTGTAGGTTAACTTCTTACCCTTCTTACGCTTTAATGAACCACCTTTGGGTTCTTCTGTTTCTTCTGTTGATTGTTGTGCTGCTGTTGCTTCTGTTGCTCCTGTTGCTTCTGTTGCTCCTGTTGCTACTGTTGCTTCTGTTGCTTCTGTTGATTTTTGTGCTGCTTCTTGACGTGCACTATTAAAAAAGTTAAGTAAATCTTCAACACCTTCATTTTCAACACCTTCATTTTTATCCAACATACGATCCACAGGTTCATTTATATTATTACCACCTCTTATCATAAGTGGTTCTGAACTAGGTGGTTCTTTTGAAAATGTTGGTTCTGATGTTCCTACAGAGTTTTCATCGTATCCATAAAGGTAAACATACCCCAAACGACTCATCAAAGCAGTAGCATTTGATATTGATGTAACACCTGATAATTGCGTTGTTGGGTTAAAAACAGCACTTGTATATTGTGCTATTGATCCTGATACCTGTGTGCTTGTTATTAACTTTGGATTCATGATATGAAGTAATACCGTAGTAGTAGTTATAATACCATTAATAGAATTAACAAGACCAGCATGGACCGAACGAGCATCATTTTGAAGATGACGTGTATCTCTTAAAATATTTCTTGTCATTAACGCAAATTCTGCTTCAGCGCCAGCAGCTGCTTCACTTGCAGTAGCACCACTTATTCCTCCTGTAATTAAATCGTTAACATATGTTGCTATACCTCTATCCCATGATATCTGATTCTGTATGCGTGCTTCATCAATTGTAGAATTCAAAATGTTTTGTGCCATACTCATAGAACGCTGTTGGATATTTACTACCACTTGAACCATACCGATTGACATCAATTGCCATAACACGTTGTATGTAGAGAAAAAAAGATTTCCATCATCTGTATCTCCAAAATCACCAATATCATCGTTTATATATTGCTGACGAAGGTCCATTATACGAGTTATAAATGAAGAAATTCTAAAAAACTGGGTAATAAGTAACCATCCATGACAAAAATATGAAACCAAACAAATAAAAATTACTATTCGATTTCTTTTTTGTGTATTTAATTCTTCAGAAATTGCGACTGTATTTCCACCTTGTTGGTTTACTACATTAGTATCATTTTTACTCATTTCATTCTGATTTTCAGTTCTTTTTTCTTCTTCTTCCATTTTTTCTATATTTTCAAGTAATTTGCCACTTTCCTCCCATGCGAAAATAGAAATTAATTTGAATGCGTCATCATTTTCCTTATTACTTATTGATTTTTTTACTGTCTCATCATCAACTTTTTCTAATAATTCATCTATCTTTTGTTCTATCTTGTTGTTATCGTCACTATTTTCGTCTAAAAACATGTAGAATTTTTCAAATATACTTTTTCCACCCTCTTCAGTAGGTTGATTAAACATAAAAAGAAAATTTTTTAAAATTTGTTCTGTCTTTTCTTGTTGAGGTGATTTTTTAGAAGTAGTGGTTACTTTTGTTCCTTCTGTTCCTTCTTTTTTTGTATATTCAACTTGACGAACATGTTTAGAATATCCTGGAAATAACTGGTCTCTCATAGGAACATAAATTTTAAAAATTTTTTCAATATGTTTATAATAATTTTCTAATTGTGGTATTTTTTGTTTATCGTGTATTTCTTTTAGATTCTTATTGGTAATATTTATGAAATCTTCTTTTTTTTCAAAGTATAAATAGTTTCTGTCTTTATAAAGTAATTCCATTATATGTTGTGTAATGTGTTTATCCTTGTATATTTGACCATATTTGTAAATATGTTCATCTGGAGGTACTCTATTTATTTCAAATTGATTCCCTGTGGTGATAAGAGGAATAGCGGGTGGAAGATATAGTCCTTTTTGGTCTTTTAATATTTCTGAAAATTTGCTAATAAAACTTGTATCATTTTCAAATGCTAATTCTCCACCTTGTTGATTATATTTTTGATTTGGCATATAATATACAAAAATATAATTATTTATTGTTCTTTATCAATGGTTACCGATTTGGCAACTTTCTTAATAACCTTTTCTACATCTTTTGAATGTTCTTGATCTGTTTTATCGTTTATTGTTTGTTCAAGAATTTTCATAAGTTTGTCGTTTTCAGGAGTTCCTCCTGTATTTGCTTGTGGGTTTTCTTTAACCCAATCTGGTATTTGACGTAGATTTGATTTGCTTACCTTTTCTATTGCTGCGGTCATTTTGGAATGGTCTTTATCTTTCTCCCATCCATCCTGGTCTTTTACATACATGACACCTCGTTTTGCGTCGCTGCTGTGTATTGGTCTTTTAGTAATATCAAGTTCTTTTAAACTTTCAGTCATAATAGATGTCATGGTTTCCACGAATCCATTTTGTGCTGTATCTTCAAGGTCTTTTAATTTGAGTTTTATATTGCTTACAAATTCGATTAATGTGATAGCATCTTTACATTCATTATTTAAAAATAACTGTAAGTTAAATGTATTTTGATTATATGTTTTACATTTATTATAATTGTTATAATTGTTAGACGGTTTATCGATTGCTTTTTTTATTATTTCAGAAATCTTTTCCTCTGATAGTCCTAACATTTTATTACTATTTTTAATAATTTTACAAGTCTGTTTATGTTTGAATAACGATTGTCTGTGACCATAACTCATACCACAATCGCACATATATTTTTTTTGGTCTATATCACTTATAGCCGATATACTATCATCTTCTATGCTTTCTACAAAACCACTCGTATGTGATGTGTTATCGTCATCTGTTTGATTATTTAATGATAATTCAATTATTTTATTTTTATGTTTTATTGTATTTAGATGTCGAACAAAATTACTTCTATGTTCAGTTATAAAACCACATGATTCACATATATGTTTTTTCTTTATTCCTTTTCCCATTCTTTTATATTAGATAAATATTTAAGTATTTTGCATACTCCTTTTATATAATCCTTGCGTCAGCCGTGCGTCAGCCGTTTTTTCAATAAAATATTTTATCGTCACATTATTTGTTTATGTGTGTTTTATATTACATGATAAATGGTTTATTAAAAAAGGGTAATCTTTTTTAGGTAGGGTAATCTTTTTTGCGTCAGCCATTTTGGTTGAAAAAAAGATTAAAATTCTAGGGTAATCTTTTTTTTGCTAAAACTGGTGTTTCTACCAGGTAAACGTCAGCCAAACGTCAGCCACCAAAAATTATGGTTTGAGTAATTTTGACGTGTTTTATAAATTTATTATTGATTATGGTAATATTTTTATTTTTTTTACTAGGGTAATCTTTTTTTTTTGCCTAGCGTCAGCCATTGTCAGCCGGACATTTTTTTAAAAAAGATTTTCTCTAAAAAATGGAAAAATTTTTATGGTAACAAAAAAAGTAGGGAAAAACAGAAATAAGAGCGTTTCAGTAAGGGGTCAAAAGTGCATGTTTTTTTTCATATTCGTGAATATATTTTTCAAAAAGGACAAAAAAAAAATGTCCATTTCAAAATTTCTGTTCCGAATTTGAAAAAAAAATATGCACCCCCTTAAACTTGATTTTGTCTTTTATCTTTTTTTGTTAGCATTTATCTTTTTTTTGTTAGCATTTATCCTTTTTTGTTAGCATTTATTCTTTTTTGTTAGCATTTATCCTTTTTTGTTAGCATTTATCCTTTTTTGTTAGCATTTATCCTTTTTTGTTAGCATTTGTTAGCATTTTGTCCAAAAATGTCCAAAAATGTCCAAAAATGTCCAAAAATGTTGATAAAGTATAAAAATAAAGCAAAAAGGTTAAAAATATGACAATATAGAGCATAAGATAGTAATGTATTGGATTTATGTATTAAAATGTGAGAATAATATGTATTATGTAGGTTTAACGCAACATTTATATAAACGTCTTGCTAAGCATTATAGTGGTGAAGCATGTAAGAATACGAAAGATAATAAGGTTATTGAGATAGCAGGATTGTATAAGGGTAGTAATAATTTTAAGTTTAATAAGTATTTGACAGAATATTATGGTTCTGAAGTTCCGAATAAGGAACGCTTATTTAAAATTCTTGATAATTTTGATTATGATAGCAATATCTTGAAGGAAGATATAGAAAGTATTGAAAATTTTGTTACAGAGCATATGCATCGTACTTTTGGATATGATATGGTTCGAGGTGGTAAGTATTTGCGTGGCAAGGAATGTAAGATAGAAGATTATTCATTACATAATAGTCGGCCAAAGTGTTTTTGTGGTCTTCCATGTGAGATTCAGAAGCGTATTCAGAATAAGAAGGTAAAATTTATCTGTGTATGTTCTCTTCGTAATGTTTGGGATGGTATGCGTAAAGATTTTAATTTGATTCCATGTGGAAAGCCATGTCAATACCATAAGGAATTTCTTGATGATATAGAGTTTAGAGTAAATTATACCCATTTTAGTAATTGAAATTATGATATATATTATTTTATCTATAGATATCATATGGGAACAGTTGGAGAAATATTAGGATTCGCTCTTATAGTAGGATATGTTATATTAACGATTGCGTTTTCATTTACATTATCCTTTCATATTGGGCTTCTTATGGGAGCGGTGGGATATGTTTTATATGAAATATTGAAATTTATCTATCCATATGTAAAATTTTTTAAGGGCTTTATGAAATTTTTGGGATTCTTGTTTGTATTATATATTGTTATAATGATATTTGGATTTATGTCAGGTGGTGAATAAATATGAAAAAAATAGGGTTTCTAGTGTTCTAGTAAAAGAGTGGGATAAATATGTTCGAAAATTTTTTAGACATGATATCATTTGAAAGTTTTTCATGTTGATGTTTTTTCATATGTTTGGAGAGAAGGAGAGAAAAACCAAAAAAACGCGAAAAATGCCCAAAATATTTACAAGAATTTCTCAGTCACAGAAAAAAACGGCTTATAAAAAGATACCAAACCATTTTCAGTAAGGATTTAAAATAAATTAGTAGAAGTTACAAGAAGTTTCTACTAATTACAGTTCTAAATTACAAATCCCTTAAATT
>Ga0181421_1000219_pt1 | contig 16398 bp, 31 predicted proteins | sample 44SPOviralmetaG_FD_130146 | JGI IMG/M metagenome (GOLD analysis project Ga0181421, IMG submission 130146) | Marine viral communities from the oligotrophic San Pedro Time Series (SPOT) site, San Pedro Channel, CA, USA - 44 SPOT_SRF_2013-06-19 | ecosystem: Environmental > Aquatic > Marine > Strait...
CATCGTCTACCTCAAAACCTTCTGGTGCTTCTGGAAACTCAATGTTATAATCTTCAGACGAATCTGGAACATTAAATATTTCTTTACGTTGTTCAATGATTGAAGGGTCATCAGACTCCATTAGTTCTTGTAACTTTTTACCAGTAAACCCTTGTGCATGAATAGCACCTTTAGCTAGGTCTTCTGGTGTAGTGTACTTTGACCAAATAGAATGTTTGCCTAAATCATCTGGCAAAGAGTTACGCCATTCTTCTGTAAAAGTGCCTTCATCAGAGAGCATATCAATATATTCTTGCTCGCTATGTTCAACACCAGTATCTACTACTTCTTCTTGTATTTCTTCGTGAACTTCTTCACTCATATTACTTCTCCTTTTTGTTCAATTATCTACATTTCCATTTTCGTAAAGCAAGTGCTTTTCGTGTAGGTCTTCCCTTACTGTCTTTCATAGCACCCTTCATGCCGCTCATTCTTGCACAAAAAGATGCTCGCCTCTTAGCGTCTTTACTTCCACGTTTTGCTTTACCTGTTACGGGTGCTTTTAAGTTGCTACCAGTTTTAGCATTGTAATACTTGCGACCCTTTGCAGATAAACCACCAGTAGGGTTCTTATGCACTTTACGCATAGAAACACCCTTCTTACGATTAAGTGCAGTTCTAGGCATTACATATATTTCCGTTTATACTTTATTCCACCACCACGAACTTTAGATAAACCAGTTCGTACCTTCTTGTACTTTTTACCTTCTTTGTCTGTGTAAACTTTTTCAGTAGGTGATACTCGTTTTTCTTTTTGTTTCTTAACAACTTCTGCTACAGCTTCGGTTGCTTTCTTTTTGCCTACAGCCGCTTTAGCAGTTTCACTTGAAGGTGTTTTAATTTTAGTACCTGCGTTTACTTTTTTAGTTGGTGCTTTAGATGTAGGAACACGATTTGTTTTTTTCTTAGTAGTACCTTTTTGCTGTTCTTTTTCTTTAGCTATCTTTGCACGAAGTTTACGAGTAGCTTCAGTAGGACGAAGACCACGAGCTGTTTTCTTCATAGTAGATCGTACTTCTGCTTCTTGTTTTTTAAGCCTAGTAGCCTCTTTATTTGCGGCTTCACCACGCTTATTCTTACTTGGTACTTTATCACCGTCAAGTTTTTTTACAGTTTCGGAAATAGTTGATTCAGGCTTACCACCTTGATAATTTCCACGAGAGTTTGCTTTTTTTACAGCTTCAGTTGGTTTTTTATCATTACTTTTTTTTCGTTTATATATTGATTTACGCATTTATCTGTCCTCGCTTGTCATAGCTTCTATATATCTAAATAAATCTTGCATACCATTACGATACGCACACTCTGCATGAGTCAACTGACTCCCTACTTGTTCATCTACAGAACAAAAGTTTCTTATATCTTTCAATACAGTATCGCCTTCTTCTGTAGAAAATACTCTGCGGTATGAACCCACAAGTATATTTAATTCATCATTGTCCAAGATCAATATCTCCCTGTTCAATTTGATTTACAATACTACTTGGGTCAACAGCACCACTTACCTTTTGTGCGGCATCTGCCATTTTAGGTGCGGCATTAATCATTTGCTGTTGTTGCATCATTTCCATTTGTGCCGCCCGTTCAGCTTCTAACTCGCTTGGGTCTTTTAATGCATTCATACTAGAGCTGTTTGCATACCATATCTCACGGAAGAGTTTATCTGGTTGAACATTCTGCAATGATGCCTGCATATTTGGATCCATCTGAGATAGCTCACCAAACACACGCAATGTGTTGATTGCACCCATAGTCTCAAAAGACTTCGTTGCCATAGACAACCGACCAACATAGTCAATCTCATAGCTTGGGTCTTCCTGTAGAGCCGAAGGTATTTCTGGCAGTAAGTTCTTTTTCTGTGCAATATAGAAAAGGTGTTCCATCATAGGATTAACGTGTTCGTTAAGGTAACGACTGACAAACGGTGCAAGCGTCATCATATCTGTAGTCATACGCTCATTTACTTCAGTAGCTGTCATGTTACGATAATCTTCTAGCGGACGGAACAAGTGATTGAAGAACATTTGTTTGATTTGCTTTTCATGCACTTGGTACATTTCAAAAGCCAAACCAGAATCCCCACAAGGTGGCAAACGCTCTGGTTTACCGTTAGGGTTAGTTGCTCTCCATTTAATTATTGCACCTGCACGATTGCTGATGTTTGTTACGCTGTCATCATCTGGTACAAGCCATTGGCTGTTAGCTCTCTGCTCTGCGGCAAGCACCATAGAACGATAGATAACATTTGTGCGTCTAGCTGTACCAAGCACCATGCTCATAGGCGAACGACCATATACTTCGTCATTTCCTTTAGTAAATCTTGCTACTTTGTATGGGTTGTAGTCAAATCCACCCTCTTGAACCACAGTACCACGCTCACGATTTATGTGATAAGAAGCAAATGGTTTGTTAATAGATTTTTTAGAGGACTTGTCATACGATGCACGAGGCATAATAAACTGAATGAACGTATATTTTTTATGCTTATAATCTTGGGCTTCTTGTTCTATCTGCTCAAGACCTGCCGCTTTTAATGCTTCTACACCATACTGCTGAATCGCTTGTCGTGGTGTTAGTTTAAACTCACGAGCAATAGTATCTACCGCACCTAAGTTGTTTTCTTCAATACGCACATTATCAATGATGTGGTTGCGAAAACGAATAATATCTTTCTCGTCTTCTTCTAGTGTTAGGCAGTTAGTGCCAAACGCTCCCATGCACAATAACGATTGAAACTCTTCTTGTGCAAAGTTAGAGCCAATAAGCAACTGATGCACAATACGGCTGACCTGTTCAAAGTAATAAGCAACAGATTCATCAGCCATGAGCATTGGATTAGGGTGACGGTATTTAGCCCACACGCTGTTTGGTGGGAACATATGAGAATAAAACCCTGCGGCAAAGTTATAGTTAGCTTCAATACAGGTATCAATCATACGCTGTGGTGACTTTTCCATACCTTCATAACGAACACGATTAATGTTATCGTTTGTAGGCATAGCCCAATCAGCACATTCTTGCCAAAGGTTTTTCCAATTACCAATGGCATATGAGTTCATTGAATCAAATTTTTTAACTAATGCCTTGCCATCCATTATTGACCCAATATGTTTGTTGTACCTTTTGTATTTTCACCAAGTTTTTTAGCTTTTGTTTTACGCTTGGTAAGAATAGTAGATGCTCTACCCTGTCTAGCCGCTTGTGTTTTTTGAGCCATTCTTTGCTGACCCGCTGTATCTACACGAGTTGGTGTAGGAGAAGGTGGCGGTGGAGGTGGTGCAGGTTCTGGTGCTGATGATCTACCCATAATAAGTCCTTATTGATAATTACCCATACTAAAAACGGTTGTTCCTTTTCCAGAACCCCGTACATCTGCTAAAGTTTTGCCCTGACCCACTACATCTGTGTATTCTAATGGTTGTTTAGGTCTTTTTGCTTTTTGATTCTTTTTTCTCGCCTTCATTGCGTCTTTTTCGAAATCAGCCTCTATAGGCATACGAGTAATCATAGGTGCAGGTGGCGGTGTGTATGTAGGCGATTTTGTGCTTCCCATTACTAAACTCCAACTTCAAATCTATGGCGGTGATCACTAAACTCTCTACCTCGCAGAGATGTACGCCATAGTAAATTTTCTATTTTTTCTTTTTTAATTAGTCTTACCTTACCGTCAAATCTTTCATAGGCAACGTATTTCATATCTTTCATCGTGTAATGAAACGCCTTTTTCGGGTCACCTGCGAGAATGTATATATACCAAGTGTCTAGCTTGTCAAGTCTTTTTTGTGTTTTATTTTTTATAGATTCTGAATAAGTTTGATAAGCACATACAAAACAATCCTCGTCAGAATGAATGCAGCCTACCTTGCCACAATGTTCAATTATTTCAAAGAATTCATTTTCTTTGTCTTTGTATAATTCCTTTGCTCTTTCATACGGTGTCATACTAAATACCCATCCCCATCCAAGTATTGTGGTGTTACATTAGTTCTATCAATATTAAGATACTGATCTATCATACGATTGTGAAGGCACATACCCATCATACGCACAGCATCTGCTCCATGAGAGTATTCATTATGCAAAACTCTGCCTGTAACTGGATTCCATTGATAGTTTATCAAACACTCAACTAACTTATCTAGTTTTGAGTTAATCCATACGGTTGGCAAAAACCTACGAATAATCTCAATATCATCACGCACAGAGTTAGTCTTAGGAATCGGACGCACCTCGAACCCATACTCTGTACGACAAAAATCAATAATGTTAGTGCCTGTATTGTTTGCCCGTTTCTTAGAGTCGTGTGGCATATAATGCCCGCCATAGTTATATCCCTTTTGGTGTATTACGTCTATGTAATGCTTTATATCATACCCCGTGTTTTCATAGTAATCAATAATCTGCACTCTATCCGTTCTACTATCGACCGTACCAAACACTATCGCTGTCGGGTCATCCACACCTAAATCCCAAAACGTATATACCACATCGTTTTTGTTATGTATCAAAGGCGTAATCATTCCTTTGTTTTCTAGCTTAGTCATCTCGTAGCCATACACAGAGTTTGCCACATCGGCAACCGCCTCGTTCAGATACTCCTGCCTAGCAAGCGAATAACTAATCATCTTAGAATCCACACGGTTCTGAATGTTTAGATACTCATTGCCAGTAAGCGGGTCAATCTTACCAAGAAGCTCTGGGTTGAGGTTCATCTCATCGCCCACCCAACAGTACCGCTTTGTATCTTGTGGTGTCAGCCACTCGGTAAACCAGTTAGGGTCATCTTTGTTAGCCTCGTACATCTGGTACAGAAGATTTTTTCTACCACGCATCGTACCGTTGGCTATAAAGAACGCATTACCTTCATCTAAAATCGGAGACAAAAACCCCGTGACCTCTTCTTTGTGAAGTGAAAACTCAGACAAGGCGTACCCATAACCCCCCTGCCCCACAAAATCAAGGTTGTCAGTACCGCTGAAGTTAATCACCGAACCGTTGATAAGCCCAATCTTCATATCCGTATTGTTCTTATAATCTACAATCTCAGGGGGAAAAATAATATCTAGCAGGTTGCCACTCTTCTTGCCAATAGTGACAATGTTATTCCACAACGCCCTCTCAGCCCACTTACGGGTAGGAAACAGGTAGTAGTAAGAACCAACCCGTTCTAACGCCTTACAGCTCAATATGGAAGCCGTAGTGACATCCTTACCGTGCCGCCTCGCCCAAGAGATCACAACATTCTTCGCACCGCTCTCTACAGCGTTCCATACGTTAAACTGATATTCACGAGGGCATATCGTTGGTATGCGTATCTTCACTTAGCTTTTTTGCTCCCTGTGCCCTTAGCACTCCAGTCTATCTCGTCATAGTTGTTCTCGTATGCCTTCTTGTCATACCTAGCAGAGTTGTAGTTATCCCCTGCCCTCGTCTTACCCTTCTTCCAATCACGCTCATCTTGGGCTTCCTGTGTGTATCTGTGTGGTACATTACCTCCGCTCATCTATCTCCTCCGCATAACACATCATACATATGTATTCTTCAACATTACCCTCTGCATCCAACACTTCTAGTATCGGATTATCCTTCGTGTCAATACAACAACAATCTTGGCAGGTCTTAACTGTCATCTTCTTCCCCCAAGCAATAAGTAAAGTCAATCCCGCAGTATGGACAAAATTTAGGGTCATTTATAGACATAGGTAACTCTACTACATAAAAGTAATTATCACAGTCTACACATTGACAGTAAGACAGGTCTTCAAGTTTCACATCTGGTATATTAAAATTTTTCATTTTGTTTAGAGGGGTCTATATCGCAAAATTTTAAAAATCGCAAACCCCGACCTGCCCCCTTAAAGTTGTACCTGCCCTTTGATTTCTTCGCAAGAGTTTATGTTTTGCGGTGACATCTCACCATCATCAAGATCATCATAGTCTTTAATATCTTTAAAGCGTACTATCTCTATGCGAAGATTGTCATTATCTTGCTTGATATTTGTATACTCGGCAAAGTATTTCCCCGCTGTAGCGTTCCCGTCAAGCATCATTTGGTATAAATTTTGCAACGTGTGCGTACGTGTAAGGGATTGATCGTTAAAATCAATGGCGGTGGTTAAAACATTCGATTTATCCTTGTTTTTTTCGATTTGTTTTTCTTGTTTGCGTATAGTGTTGATTGTCTCTGTGCATATAGCGTAAAGCTCTTTGTTATCCGCTGATTTGATCTCATCATATAGGGTTTTGGCGTCTTTATATTTCATATTGCCAAGGTAAATCTGAACCCCCCAAATATCAACTGAAAAAAGATGTGAAAGTTTAGCTTGCATACCTGTGAAGATTCCTGTAGGCTCTGCCTTGTAACGATTGGGAAATGAGGGACAACCCGACCAAAATACCCTCCGCATGGTTCTACCGAAGCGATTACAGGTAGGCGGTCTTCGGGCTGATTCTTTGACAACTGCAAACGCAACACACCGCTGACAGCGAGCGAGATCGTGGGTTATTAGTTTGTGCATCCGCACCGCATGACTCTGACGAAACTGAGCCTGTTACTGCTACACAGTACAGCTACTGGTATGAGTTAACGAAACCCCACAATGTGATCAGCCAAGACCTGCAAGTGTGTTGTGATTTCCTCTCTCATTGTTTTTTTTTATTGGTAATGCAGGCAGGCTCATATTGTGTGGGTCTTGACGGTCGCAACCCCGAAAATGCAGAGCGACAATGAGGGATAAAATTATGAAATCAATGCAATCAAAGCGTGTTCACCATGTGTACCCAGACGATAACAAATTCGTGACAGGGTGGTATTCAGATCGTTGTGAAGATGGCGATTTACGAGGCACTAGAGATCATTACATCGTACTTCGACTACAATGGGATGGTACTTGGGTGGTTCACACAGGATACGAAGATTCAGCCGAACGTGGCTATTGCAACGGTGAGTATTACGGTGAATCATTCGATGAAGCATATGCAGGCTTTAAGAAGCGGGCAGAGCGGTACGGGTTCACACAGACGTACAACCTAGAGCAGAGAGCATTACTCAAATAGCAGAGCGGGGGGTGTAAAAACCCCTTAATGCGGGGCAGTCAAATAGTTTGATTGTCGAGGTCGCAACCCCTCCAAAAGAACAGCGAATCAATGAGAGGAATTATTATGTCAGAGCAAAAAATAGCTATCAGCAATCATTTTTGTGATTGGGATGAAATGATGGATGCCTGCGAACGGCACGGATTGAGACCTACAATCAACAGTCTAGGTAACTATTCACAGTACGTTTGCCTTCAGATGGGCAATACTGAGATCACTTGGTTTCTCAAATGGTCTTTAGATAAGGATTGGGAAAGCTACTGGACAGAAAGGGACGAATTAAGTTAGCAGAGCGGGGGCTTCACAGCCCTTAATGCGGGATGGTCAAATAGTTTGACTATCGAGGTCGCAACCCCTCAAAAGCACAGCGAATCAATGAGAGGAATTACAATGTTTGAAACGAAATACTATCGTGATGATAAAGGAGTTATTAAGGAAGAGCCAAAGGTATGGCAAGTTCATACCCATCAACGTATTGTTTGCAAAAACTCATTCGGATTAAAAAAGCGTAAATATAATAAATCATAATGCAGAGCGGGGGGCATTCGCCCCTTAATGCAGGTCAATCGAATTGTTCGGTTGTCGAGGTCGCAACTCCTCAGAAGCACAGCGATACAATGAGAGGAATAGTAATATGAATGCAACAAATGTTAATGCTAGTCAGTTGACGCAGTACTCGCAAAAAGGCAACACCACTTCATTCGAGGGTTCAATCCTCGATTGGAAAGTTGCGAAACGGAAGCAGTTTTTTCATGCTCCTGCTCGCCAAGATGAATCGGCATATGCTGATAATCTGGGTCTTACTTTGATCGAAGCCAAAGAGCTTGCTATGGTTCGTGAGGACAATGGTAAGCAGATCGGCACGGTCGGCACAGGCTACGAAATCATTCAGAATACTCAGCTATTCGAGGGATTGTGCAACTCTCTTGAGGGTCACGATTTTACGATAGCTAACATGGGTATGACAGATGGTGGCGGTCGTGTATTTATACAGGCTGATGTAGGTGGTCACTCTGATTTTTCAATCAATGGTGATGCTTTCAAGGGTTACCTAACTATGTGGTCTAGCCATGATGGTTCATGCTCTACTACGTTTGGTGATACACTCACTCGTCTTACTTGCATGAATCAGTTCTTTGCCACTAAAGCAAAAGGTAAAAACGATCTTGTCAGAATGACAATTCGTAAAACCAAATCGGCTCGTTGGAAGTTCAACGGTATGATCGAAGCAATGGCACAGATGTTCGATTCTCGTAGTGAATTTATCAAGCAATGCGAACGCTTGATGAACACTCCTATGAACGATGACGATGCACGATTGTTTAGTCTAGGCTACCATAACTCAGTTTCTGGTCGTGGTACTAATCTAGCGAATCACATTCATGGTTTGTACCGTTCTGGTATGGGCAACAAGGGTGAGACTCGCTACGATATGTTCAACGCCTTTACTGAGTTTCACACTCATGGCTACGAAAGTTCCAAGCGTAGTGTGGACTCACAGGTCAAGACATCACTTGTCGGTGCGGGTCATCGTACTAAGCACAAGGTGCTTGATATCTTGGGTGATAGTGATCGGGTCAAGGCTACGATTGCTCAAGGTCGTATCATTGAGCGTGAGCTTGCAGTTTCAATCTAATGCAGAGCGGGGGGCATTTGCCCCTTAATGCAGGGCAGTATTATAGTTATACTGTCGAGGTCGCAACTCCTTAAAAAGCATTCGAGAGAGGAATAGTATGAGTAAAACAACATATCATGTAAGAGTAAGCACCTTTGGCGGTCAATGTGAAGGATCAAGGCAGTTAGGTGAGTGTCACATCTTTGCGTCTTCATTAGAGGATGCAGAGGCTCAACGAGCTGAATTCACAGAAGATTGTTTGGAACACGAGGAACAATCGCACGTTTCAAATATGTGGGTCTATGATCCTAAAACTAATGACTGGACTGAGTTAGGTGGAAGGGGAGTGATATTCGGATGATTGATTGGTCAATACTATTAGCTGTGCTTATCGCTGTTGAGACGGGTGGAGAGATCTACCCCGATCAAGCGGTAGGTGACAGCGGTGCAAGTGTCGGATGTCTTCAGATTCAGATGCCAATCATTGAAGATGTAAATCGCATCTATCGTAAGCAGTTTTTATCGATGGATAGATATGACAGGCAAGCTAGTATGAAGATCGCCAAGCTATGGCTAACCTACTACGGCAAGCGTTATGAACAGCGTACAGGTGAAAAGCCTACCTATGAAATCTACTGTAGGTTATGGAATGGTGGCTATCGTGGTTTGTTCGACAGACCAAGTGCCACAGATTATTATTGGTCAAAATGCGAAAGGTATCTAAAATGAAGTATCATGTGAAATGTATTATCTATGAAGAAGTAACGGAGACTCACGAGGTCACTCTCTCAGAGAAGGACTACAATGAGTTCGTTGCGAATGGTCGTAATCCATATGATATTATTACTTCAGCTACTGAAGTTGATAAAAGCTATGGCAACACAGACTATGAGATTATTAGCGAATACAAAGACGGAGATAAAAAACCATGGAAATGATTGAACCACCTATCGACCCGCCAGAATCTTATTGGGGGTATGAAGAAGAAGAGAAAGATTATTCTCTTGATCTGTCAAAGATTGACGCTGAAGATAAATTATAGCCTTACGGGGGATAGGCTCCCCTCTCTACTATTCCCACACCAATTTTATTAACAATGAAGGAGGCAATATGCCATTAGAAATAGAACGAAAGGACGGCTACTTCAACATAAGTGGTCTAGCATATGATGATGAGCAAGCGATGCGTATCGCAGATTTTATCGTCAATGTATTGCAAGATGAACACATGACTCAAGAGCAAGCTAATGCAGAGATGTTAACCACCGATGAGAAGTGTGGGGCACATCTATGATAGAGTTCTCAACAGCAGGCATACTCAAAGAGGGGGAGAGAAATCACCTCCTCCGAGAGTTACGACCGACTGGTGCGGTTCAGTTTGTTCCAGAACCAGACAACCCATACGATCCTAATGCAGTTAAGATTATGTATAAGGATGTTAAGATTGGTTACGTTCCCAAATCCAGAGGTGGACACAAGGGAAGCAACCAAGAGCTAGCCGTCAAAGCTAAGGTCGGTGAGGTGGTGCGTTATGCATACACCCCCGACAATGGTGACAGTTGGAACACAGAACACAAAGGTATTCTGGGTAGCGTTCGTGTTGCTATCGAGGTTGAAGATGAAGATGTATTCTCACCTACCATTGGTGCTACATACTTACGCATCTCATCCTTGTTAAACTATCTCAACTTAGGTGGAGGGTTTGACGGCATAATCAAGTGGGCTTTCGATCAAGGTGGCACACATCAAGATTATGTTCGAGCAATAAGCGATGCACAGACAAACGGCACAGCTATGCACGATGCTATCGAGAAGTTCTTACTTGGTGAGGATGATAGCAGAGAGCATTTACCAGATGGTCTAGGTCATTGGGTCGACAAGTTTCAACCAGAGACGGTCGAGACAGAGATTCGTGTTCGTGACACCAATATCAATGTGACTGGTCAGTACGATTGGCTAGGATATATTGACTACAAAGGTGTGAGACATCTAGCTATTGTTGACTGGAAATCTAGCAAAGCAGTTAAGCCACATCATAAAATACAGGCTAGCTTTTATGCTAAGAACGCCAGTACAGATGACAAACCTACGTTAGCTATGGTAGTTGCGTTTGGGTCTAAAGCCAAGCAAGGCTACAGTTGTAGCGTGGTCGAAGCTGATGACATTGAATCCAACTATCAAGGCGTATGCTTAGTTAAGCGTGGGCTAGATATGTTAGGTGTCAAGTACAGAGAGGATGAGTGCATATGATTGCTACAAGACAAGGCAAGAGCTGTCGTGTAATAATAACAAGCAAGATAGGTACTACTCATCCAGAGCAGGAAGCCCCACTTTTAGCGGTGGGTGCTACCTTTAACTCAATATCCGAAGCAAGTAGATTGACAGGCATAGATCGCTGTCATATCATAGGAAACTTACGAGGTAGGTATCCTCACGCTAGAGGGTATGTGTTTGAATACGATACGGAGGAATAAATGAATAGAGAATGCCATGCATTTAACGTGCAGGAAGCTGTGGAGTATGGGGTTGAAAAATCCCTGCTCCTACAGCACATTCGCTTTTGGTGTAATCAGAACAAAGATAAGACTACCCATCAGCACAACAACAAGGTGTGGATGTACCAATCCGCATCTGATATGAGCCACCATTATCCATATTGGTCACGACAGAAGATCAGTCGACTGTTGAGAGATATGGAAGCAGAGGGATTGATCGAGTCTGGTAACTTCAATGCTATAGGCTACGATCAGACCAAGTGGTATGCTCTATCTGACAGAATCCAATGTTCAGAAATAAACATTCGAGAGTCAAAAACTGAGCAACCTATACCATATACTAAACCAGATACAGAAACAGATAACTTATTTGAGACTGTTTGGATTCAGTATGGGCGTAAGGGCAACAAGCAAACAGCTATGAGGTATTGGAAGAAGTTGTCGTATGAAGATAAGATTGCGATAACGAAAGCCATCCCTGCATACATAGGGTCAAGAGAGTATAAGTACCGCAAGGATTTTCAAGGTTGGATAAACCCTACGAATCGTATGTGGGAAGATGAGATAATCAAACAAGAGGAAAGGAAGGCAGTTGAACTATGAGGAATATGCCATTTCATATAGAAAGTGAGGAAGGGGTATTGGGGTCAGCACTATTAGACCCCTCTATCATCGGTAAGGTTGATGTGAAACCATCTGACTTTTATGATCGAAAGCACCAGATTCTATGGGAGGTGTTATTAGATATGTATGTCGAGAACCCCGCTATCGATTCATTGATGATAGCAACCGAGTTAGAGAAGCGTAACAAGCTACAGTCGGTGGGTGGATTCGAAAGGTTAAGTTCTTTGCAGGATACCGTAGGTGTATCAGCCTACTCGAAACACTACGCCAAAGAGATCAAGAGAACGTCTAAATTGCGTTCTGAGATCAAAGTATTAGAGGATGGTATAAGATCAGCCTATGATGGAGAAAGTGCCTCAGATGAAGTCCTAAGCCGTTTAATCGGCATGAACGTAGAGGAACAGAAAGATGAACCGCTTCATGTGCTAGGCGAGAAGTTTATACAAGACTGTATAGATGGTAAGGTGGGGCATTGTCCTTGGTGGTGTCCAGAGTGGACGAACCATTTAGGTAGACTATCTACTGAGCTGATGATTCTACACGCACCACGTTCTACAGGTAAGACCGCATTGATGTTACAATGGATGCTACACCTACACGAAACTAAATTGAAAGCACCACTAGCCTCACTTGAGATGTTGTCATCCGAGTTGATGCCAAGATTCATAGCACAGAAGGGGCAAGTAAACACATACAGGATGAGAGCCAGAGGGCGAGTCACCGAAGATGAGAAGACGAGAGCAACCCTAGCCAATGATCAAGTAAAGTGCTTGGAGTTACGCATTCGTGATAAAGGTATGAGCATCGATGAGATTAGGGCTTGGGCAGTAGCCGAGGCAAAAGAAGGGGCAGACATTATCTTTATAGATAACCTGCTTTGTATTAATGACGGGGGCGAGAGGTTTGACAGCAAGACTGTTATGTATGATCACTTCATCCGTAGGCTCAAGGCGTTGCGTGATGATCTTAAAATACCTATCGTACTACTTGCCCACCCGAATGATTCTAATACTGTAGCGTACTCTAAGAATGTAGAGAACTTTGCAGATATTATATTGTTCTTGATGGAGGTACCATCAGAGGGTGTACGGGTAAGCGGTGAGTTGATACAACAGAATCTAGACATTCAAGGCACACACATCGTTGCCAAGTTCCAGAAGAACCGACAAGGTATAAGCCCGACTGCGAGTCTGGAGTTTATGGGAGACTATCAAACCTTTAAACATTTGGAGTGGCATTGATAAAATATATCTACAGAGAGAACGGGATCCAAAAGGAGGTAAAATTTCCTTATAAAAGTTCGAGAAAAGGTATTGACTATAGTCAGTTCGATCCGTACTATGAGTGGAGAAGTAAAAATAAAAACACAGACTGGTTAGGTCTGGTAATTAACAACGAGGACATAAAATGAGTAGAACAGCACCAGTAGAGCAAAAGTCTTTTGCTAAGAATCCATCTGTAGGTAACATTGAGTGGAACGCTCAACGTGCAGAATGGAAAGTATGGGATGGGATTAATAAAGTGCAGACGTTTGTTAGCGATGCATTTCGATTCGCCAAACTTGATGAGCGTAGCTCGGTCGAGGGTTGGTCTGAAGAGCTAGGTAGTATAGCAAGTAGTGAGTTTCAGTATGCTACAGATGAGTTGAAGGTCTATGCTTATAAGGGCGGTGATTCTAAACTTCTCAAAGAGGGTACATACTCTGACTTAAAAGCAGAGTTGAAGGAAGAAGGTCTTAACTATTACAAGATTGTATATGTTATGCTCCTAGACCCTGTTGCCGACATCGGTGTTGGTGATATTGTTAAGTTGAAGCTCAAGGGTAAAACCTGCAATCGATGGATTGATGCTAAGTATACAGAAACAGCTAACATAAAAACTGAAGGGTCTGAGAACATCGGGCGATTCTACTATCCTAACTTTGAGTTAGTAGATATTACAAAGCATGAGATTCAAGAAGCGGATGACGCTGATAAGAATCTACAAGCATACTTCAATGATTCGGTTGTGCCAACAAAAGAGGCAGAGCCAGAGTCTAAAGAAATGCTAGACGATATACCTTTTTAATTTGCATTACTTGGTGAAGTGTAATCACCTATTTCCGTTATTCCTCAAGGAGAGCCTAGCCCTATTACATACTAGGCATTATTTATGGCGAAGCTACCTCAAAACAGATCGTGGTACACAAAGAAACTGGTCGCAAAGGCTAAGTTGTGCGTGAAGTTGAGAGATAATTATACTTGCCAATACACAGGTCAAATAGTTTCTGGTAGCAACTGCCACGCAAGCCATGTTCTTAACGTAGGAACACACAAGAATATGGAACTAGACCCATCTAATATGAAGGTACTATCCTCTTACTCTCACCTTCATTGGTGGCACAAGGATGTCTTACACGCCACCGAGTGGTTCAAAGCTAAATTTCCAGAGCGATACGATTATCTAATGCGAATGGCTAAGTTAAAGTTTAAGATACCTACGGGTATGTTAGCTGAGTTACACGATAACACGCTAGCTGACGGCTCTGACTATGGTAAAGCGTACTACGAAATGATAAAGGAATTTATAAGTGTCTCTCAAAGCGATTGAATATAAAAAGGTTTTTGACTTTCCAGACAGACCACTAGAAGTTGAGATAGGTTTTTGTTACGGAAGGTTTCTTACAGCCAGAAGCAATCGACATCCAAGCACTAATTTTATAGGCATAGAGATTCACCCACAAAAGGCAAATCAATTTATATTAAATAATAAAGGTGCTAACAACATAAAGGTCTTACTGACAGATGCTAGATGTATCGTACAAGATCAGATGCCAGATAATTATATTAAAAATTATTGGATGTTTAACCCAGAGCCTTTTCCAGATCAACCAGAATTAAATTTATTAGACAAAGATTTTGCAAACGGAATGATAAGATCGTTGTGCATTGGTGGTGAGATAAACATAGTGACTACAGAGGTGTGGTTTAGCCAAGAGACAAAAGAGTTTTTCTCTTCTTTGAAAGAAGTTGATCCATTTATACCAGACGAAAAGCATAAGACTGTTATGGAATTATGTTATAGTCCAAACATATTAAACAGAATGGCATTCAGAAAGGAAGAGTAATAAATGGATAAAGAATTTTTATTTGAGTTAGTTGGAGCGACACTTATAGGTTTAACGTTCGGTTGTTTATATAGTTGGGTAGTGCATCAGCTATTGCTTGGCGATTTTTAGAATTAAAGGAGTACTTCTAATGTTTGAATGGAATTTTATATTAATTAGTTTATGCGTAATGATTGTAGCCATAGGTGTTATGAGTGGTGGCAGATGAGAGCGAGAGACTTTAAGCAAAGTTGGGATAGAGGACAAAAACTAGAGGAGCAATTTTATGAACTTGTCAAACTGCGTGACCCGAATGCAAGGAAAGCGACACCGAAAGAGCAATACAAACACATTGATTTTTTTACCGATTTCGGAACTATTGACGTTAAAAGTAAAAAGAGAATTGGCAGAGCCGATGTTGATGAGCAAGAGACCATCGTGTGGCTTGAGTATAAGAACGTACAAGGACGTGATGGTTGGCTCGTGTCGTGCGTTGACATACTTGCATTCGAGCGGGATGATGACTTTATTCTCGTCAAACGCAAAGACCTACTCGCAATGGCTAACAAGAAATGCGACCTAACAGATATGGTAACCAAGTCTAGTGATGCATTGTATAAAGGATACACTCGCAAGGGTAGAGAAGATTTAATAACACAAGTAAAGATGATAGATTTAATTAACCTAAACAACAGAGTATGGAGTAAAAATGGCATATAGCAAACGTAAAGCAGTAATGATCGAGCAGTTAGTAAAGCTGTACGACCTTGAAACAGTAGCGGATGGGTTGAGTATAACAGTTGAGAGTGTTAAACGAGCAATAAGATACGCTAGAAAGGTGCGTTTATAATGCATGAGGTAACTTTAAAGAGAGGTAATATGGCTGTCACATTATCCAACGAAGATGGTGAGAGCAGAGAAGAGTTAATAGAACTTATAAGTACCGCACTATCTTGGATAGAGGAAGATGCTATCGTTCTAGGTGAGTGCGAAATTGAAGAAGACGATAACCTTTATATAGAACCAAATCCACCTCGTGATAATATACAACACGAGGGTATGTAAACTTAAAATTAAAACAGAAAGGAGAACATTACCTTTTTAAAATTTCAAAATCTAATAACTTGTTGGAGGGGCTAACTGCCCCTTTTTTATTTGTCCAACTTGATTACTTTGACGTAAGTTGCACCTCGATAGTTGAGAGTCACTTCCATTGTAATACCTCCAATGTTAGTGCGTTCCTTCGTACACTATGTACTACTTCCGAGCCTGTGCTTGAACGATCTTAATACCAATATATAAAAATTAAATTCATTGTCAAGTCTTTAATACTAAGATTTGGAATGTGCCATTCTTTTCTATGCTAGGATTCTTTTCCCACGCCAACTGTAATACTTCACTTCTATTATACTTACCTGATTCTACTACCGCTTCGTTGCCCTTCCA
>Ga0181421_1000220_pt1 | contig 16377 bp, 36 predicted proteins | sample 44SPOviralmetaG_FD_130146 | JGI IMG/M metagenome (GOLD analysis project Ga0181421, IMG submission 130146) | Marine viral communities from the oligotrophic San Pedro Time Series (SPOT) site, San Pedro Channel, CA, USA - 44 SPOT_SRF_2013-06-19 | ecosystem: Environmental > Aquatic > Marine > Strait...
TCTAACTGAAAGTGTAAGATTAACAAAACTGTTTAAAGAAATTGTTGGAACTGAAAATGTTAAACCAAACTTCTTTACACAAACAGTTGGTACCGAAGTTAAAACGCATCGTGATGTGGGCACTCTCTGTGCTGTAAACTTCATAATAAACGGTGGTGAAACACCAGTTGTATTTGATGGAATAGGCAAAGATACGTATACCGTGGCACTTCTAAATGTAAATGAAGACCACAGTGTTCCTACACAAACAGGAGAAAACAGGCTACTTTTCAAGCTAAGATTTACTTCGAATAAGTATAATGAAGTCAAGGAATCTATTGCAGATTACTTACTAAAAGGATAATATAGGAAAAATAGATGATTAAATGGTTGAAAAATATTTGGTACGAAGTTAAAGTATATTATGCATATAAGAAAAAAATAAAAGAACTCAAAAAGAGAGATCCTTTTATTTACAAATAAAGAGAAAGAAACAAAGGAAAAAATGAGTACAATTAAAGGTAAAATAAAATGGTTTAACCCTACCAAAGGATTTGGGTTTATCGAAAGAGACGACAAAGAAAAAGATGTATTTTTACATTCATCAGCAATAAGAGAAGCTGGATTACAATCAGTCAATGAAGGTGATACAGTTGAATTTGGAATTGAAGATAGAGATAAAGGTCCGTCAGCTATTAACTTACAAGTATTGAATAGTTAATAAAAGTTGTAAGGTACTAACACTAACAGCAGGATAATTTATGGCAAAGAAATCAAGCAAGAAAACATTTGAATTGAAGATGTTAGTACCTGAAGAAAACAAGCCAGACACAGGAACAAGATACTATGTTCGTAAACCTACCAAAGGTGAAAAGAGATCAATGAAAATAAGAGTAAGAAAATATGATCCTGTTGTTAGAAAGCACGTTTGGTTTGTTGAAAAGAAAATGCCTAAGCATTCAGCATAATGGACGATGAAGACTTTTCACCCAGCTGGGATTTTAGAGATTGCAGATTAGAGAACAACGGTCTGATTCCTAAAAAATGCGGCTACAATAAAACATTCAGATATAAAGTTCCACTTAATTCTCACGGCGTCAACGGCAGTATGATTGATTGGTGTACTAACAACTGCAAATATAATTGGGGTTGGCACTTTGAACCAACTGATCAAAAATTAGATGGGTATGAAGAACATACACATTGGAACGAAGACAGAGCAGTTGTTAGCTTCTCAAATAAAAAAGAAGCATTCTTGTTTAAACTAAAAGCAATGTAGTTTACTTTAATCCTTTAATGATATTATAAACTTTGTTAGGCCAACTTGGGTCTTCATAATAGATTGGCATCAATCCTAAAACGTGATTGTAATTGACAGTTTTTGTTTTGGCAAAATATTCTTTTACATTGTTGTAACGTGGATCTATTGTCATTAGGTTTATAAAATCTCTAACACTATCACATCTGCTATCATATTTTGCTAATTTGATATTGTTGCCACCGAGTGCATAAACAAAATGCGCCGGATCAACTGATGTGGTTTTCATTCCATATAGATTGTTTGAGACCTTTGCTATTCTACTTCTACCCCAATCACTTTCGTGTATTGCAATAGCAATAACAAACCTACTAGGAACAACAACTGTTCCAGGATTTTGTGTATAGTATTCTAGGTAGCATTTATTCATACTACCTAAAAAATTTTCTTTAAAGTCTTGGTCTGAACTGTTTCCTACAACTGTTGTTAAAAACAGCAAGACCAAAGATGCGACTATTAATCTAACCTTCATAAAAATATTTAATGTAGGTGTTAACTTTGTTCTATTGGGTTTTATCCGTTTTGAAAATAGGTATAGCATCCATTTTATGTAGGTTATTTTTTCTAATACTTGAATATGTATCTACCAATTTAACATCTTCACCAGTTGGTATTGCATTTAAATTAACAAGATCCATAGCACGTTCTAACTGTCCATATGTTAATCCTTGCATCTGATCTTCATCTGTTCTGCCATCTTCCCACAATCCATCTGTGGGTGGAGCATCAATAATCTTTCTATCAATTCCAATAGCCCAAGACAATGCGTAAACTTCAGACTTGACTAAATCTGCAATGGGAGAAATGTCAACTCCACCGTCACCATACTTGGTGTAGAATCCTACTCCAAAGTCTTCCACTTTGTTTCCAGTACCAACTACTATGCCATTGGATGCTCCCGCAACCTGATATAGTGTTACCATTCTTAATCTGGATTTAGAATTTGCAAAGGCGTGTTCGTTGTCAAACCCTTGCAAGGTTTTGTTGAACATATCATATACGTTATCTAAATCAATTATCTGATGTTCAACATTTGTAAATTTCGATGACAGCCATTCTGCGTGTACCAAACTGAGATCGTGTTGATCTTTTTTCTGTTTGATGGGCATAGTCAAAACATACGTGGGTAATCCTGTCATAGCACATAGAGTGCTGACTAAACTAGAATCTATTCCTCCGCTGATTCCTATTACTAATGATTTGATTGAATTTTTGTGTGCATACTCTTTGATCCAGTTGCTGATATCTTGTGCTAACTGTTCGCTTTCCAAACTGGTAAGTAATTTTCTCATTGTAGTTTCCTAAGTTTCTGTATTGCTTTCTTGATCTGGTTGTTCAATTTCTTTGATTATTTTGCTTGGTGCTTCGATTGGCATTCCTCCATTGTCAAACCATCTACCGTCTGACGTTTCATATACTGTAGTGTAAAAGTTTTCTCCATCTTTTACTCTTACAGACTTTCTCCTCTTGTGTATTTTTCCTTTGTATTCAGATCCGTCTTTTTGTACTAGTCTAGTGTCTCCATTTAAGTTTCCATAAATTCTATCAATGTATATTGTGTTGCCATTTTCGTCCTCGCCTCTTTCGTTGGACACAGGAGGTCTTGTTGGTCTGTCAAATCTTGTTGTGGGTACTTCATCTGACCTGTTAGCATCGTTCTTGATTGAGCTCAAGCTGTCTAACAATTTTTGTGTATTAGTCATTATTCCCTCTTATAATTTTAATTTTTGTTACACACTGGATTGATATACGAATTCATAACCATCTGAGTTAGCTACATATATTTCGTTCAAGCCTCTTTTTTTAATAAGTCTAAAATTTAATCTTATCTGCCCTTCAACAATGGTCATCACTATGTGTTCTTTGTTGTGGTTAACTATCTGGGCATCCATCCATTTGTCCTTGTCGGTACAGTGGATCTTTACCTGTTTTGGTTCATTATCATATTCAATCATAGTACTATAATATACTATAATCCTATCACTGTCAACCTGGGTTTGTTATAAAAAATTCTTTAATTTGTCTACAACCTGTGAGTAAGTTGGACCGTTTCTGGGTACTTTCATCTTGAACAGCAACCTGTCATCACCTGACGTCGGCAATGGTGGAACCATATGCAGGGCCTGTGTGTTGAAAACTCCTGCCTTGTACTGTATGGGTTCTGGGTAGTCTTGGAAGTGTACTGGAGTCTGTCCTCCTTGCAATAGAAAGTTGATGCCACAGTTGACAACCCCATCTGTGTGATAACGCAATTCCTCTCCTCTGACCTGTCTCAGGAAACGTGGTTGCAGATAGTCAATGGACATATCCAATATGTCAGCAAAGTATTTGGCCACCTTCATAGTTTCATCATTGACTCCATCTGTGACTGCTTCGGCCACTGCCCAAGTGCTGGTGTTCACGAACCAATCTCTGTCCTCTTGCATAGTGGATTCATTGTAGTCCTTGATCACCCAATCGACAGGGTGCTTCACTTCGTCAATGGGTTTCTCTAGTCCATCTATGACTCCAGCGTTTTTGGTTGAATACTTCTCTTCCTGGAACACTTTCCTGTAGTGGGCCTTGCGTGCCTTGTCAAGCACCTGTGCCATATCGAATTGTTCAAATAGTTCGTCTATGTTAAAAACAAATTGTTGTCTGTCCATTTTTATAATTGTCCTTGTTTATATGGAGTTTCACCGTCGACTAGTATTTACCGTGTGTATGTGCATTTTTATATTGTTGTATGTGTATGTGTATTTTACAAACTGTATGTGTATTTTACATTGTTGTATGTGTATGTGTATTTTTTATGCGGTATGTGTATTAGAATTTTACACAATGTATGCGCCGGAAATTTTTTAAAGGAGTTATGTATGTGTTTTATATGTGTATGTGTATTTTTATAATGTGTGTGTATTAGCAATTTTTATTAGGGCGGGGTATTATATACTAGTACGTGTATTAGAAGCTTATTAACAGCAGTTAGTGTGTGCGACAGGTCAAAATGCGGTTCCCACACCTACAAGCACTGTTTCCTACACGGATTACTGTTCGCTATTCGCTCACAGAACAACCACGTTGTGTACAGTGTCAAAAGGTGTAATCCAGCCGTTTAAACTGCTGTACAGCGTCTGTAAGCGGTGGACACACGGATATAGCTAAAATGTACTGTGTAGAATTGGACACCCACGCAAACAGCTTTAAAATAGGACTGCCTGCTGAAGTTGGGCAATGTGTGTACAGTTGGAATTGGATACGGGTAGCACGTTGACACACAGTGATCACAGTTGGAGTTGACCCGCTTCGTTTGTTGCTATTGTGCAACACCATAGTTCACATTCGCTCCGCTCACAATTGGCTAGGCCGAGACTTGTTTAAAAAATACAGCATATGTGCATACCTTGTTGCATCACCCTTGCAAAAGCCACAGGTCACAGGATACACACAGTGATCACAATGTTCCTTGCCGGATTGCATACACTGTCCTTGTTATTGTGCTCTCCACGTTATCAACAGTAGCATTTGTGCAATCACATTTGTTTTGTGTTGCATTACCACATTCGCTGTTGCTTTTATTAATAATACCACTAGTTGTAATTCCGCCGCCTATACGTTTGCCCAATAAAAAATACTGCGTAATTTTTTTTAAAGCCCAAATACCAACCCCAATCAAGTTTTAGCCCTCATTGTGTTCTATACCAAGTTGCAAAGCAACTCAGTGTAATGCTTCGCATATGCTATTGCCTTATACAGTACTCCGCCGCCTTTATCCACAGCCTCTATATAATAGCCCGTTTTTTTTAGTTTTTGCATTAGCCCTCTCCACAGGTTTCCAGAGCCGATCGCATATACACGGTCGACTCGAGATTTTGAAATCTCTTTCCTTATTTCATAAATGTGTGATTGCCTAGCACACCGATGTAGCTCTTGGTCTTGGCCCAGCTAGGGTATACTAGGTTGTGTGCATAGTAGTAGACTGCACCTTCTGTGTTGTCGCTCACAGTCAGTTTAGTGTCGCCTGCTATCATTATGGCAAGTTCTACTGACTCTCTCCAAGCTCTGGCATTACCTTTGATAGTCTGCCCTGTCTTCTCATAGTTGGCCCATATGACATCTTTGTTACCATCACAGTACCAACTGAACTGGCATCTGTGCTTACGAGGATAATACACTCTGTCCTTGTCTGCTAAATCTTTATGTTGCTTTGTTTTCCAACTTTCTCTTTTGGGACCTTGTTGCACCACTTCACAATATGTGCCGGGCCATCTACTGTCCGATACTCTGTTTCTAGTAACATTGGCTACCGCGGCCTTACCACTGTAACTCTCTGCTCTAGCTTCGAAGTATATGTTCTCTGCCAAACACAATACCTCATTGTGTCTGCTATTGGATACCTTGTTGGTCTCTAACTGTGTCCACAGTATGTGCTTGGCCTGTGTGGTCAGCTTGGCTGTGGGTTTGGCTTCTGCGTTAGCAATGGCAGTGTACCCGAGTACGACTGCCAATACTGATAATGTTATTAGGAACCTAATCAAACTGTTCAAGTTCATTAGTCCATCCTCGATCCGGCGTAAGCCTTGAAGCCATACTTCTCAAGTATCTTGGCCGCCGCTTGGGCACCCGCTTCCTTGCAATCCATATTCTGGAAGTTCACTGCTGACGGGTTCCATATGTTGTAAGAACCGTTGTAGCTCTTCTCCAGTCCGGCCGCCTTCATCTGCTTGCCAAGTTTGGTGTTGCCCTTGATACCGTATATCTCTACCCAGGCAAATCCACAAGGGAAGTTGTCTTCTCCCTTTAACACCTTCTCGATGTAGTCCTTGGCTGTGTAGTTGGCCGCTGTCTTGGCTTCTACGATGATGTCCTTGATCTCTTGTACTGTGTATTGCATATTATAGACCTCTCTGTTAATTGCTTATATACTAATAATATATTACTTGCTGTTTTTGTCAACCGTTCTTTTGGCTACTTCTTCGCCTAACTTACAGCCAGCTAAAACACCAGTAATCGTTGCAAGTGTCTTGCCCGATCCTGATCCCACATTGCTACCTGCAATACCGCCCGACACACAACCACCTAGGACTATACCCTGTCTCTTTGTTTCTTGTGTTGTGGCATAACAACCCGTAAGCATTAATCCTGCTAATACTATTGGAATGATCTTCTTCATATATTTTCCTCTCTGTTTAAGTGTTTTCATATTATAATAATAGCATATCCTAGTGATCTGTCAAGCCATAAAAAAAGGGCATTAAACGTAGAGAATAATGCCCTTTAGTATAAGGATGAATTAAGAGAGGTTAATTAATAGTCCATCCTTTGTGTTCCGGCATATGCAGGCCGGGAACCCAGTTTCATACAAGTGACCCTAGCTAACTTCTTCCAGTCATCACTCATCTTTCTAAGGTCGGCTATCTTGGTAACCATCCTCAGTGAAATCTCATTTAAGTTGTCTTGGTTCTCAACCATAAAGTCAACTATCTCGTTGCCTTGTTCTTTTGAGAAACCATAGTCACCTAGCACGTTGGCATCAGTCATCACCTGCTTACATCTTAGGATCCTGTCTCGGACTGTGTCCATTGTAAGATCCAGGTAGTGACATCTACTCATAATCGCATTAAGGTGATCCTTCAGCTTCTTGCTCTTCACGTAATCGAACTTGATGTTGGTGATCATAATGACCGAACCTTTGTACTCGAAACGATCTGGCACGCCTTCGTTCGCCAACACTCTGGACTCTGTGTTCCAGCTGATGTAACGTTTCTTGGAACTGTCAAGTGCCGCCTTAAGAATGTTAAGTGATATGTCATCGAACAGTACCGAGTCACAGTCATCAAGCACTAGTATGTTGCCGGGTGAGCTGAACCTGTACAACTTCTGGTACAACCCAAGAGCTGACATAGATCCTCTTACAACTTCAAACTTGGGAGACACATCTGCCATCTTGTTGAAGATGTTCGCCTTGTTTAGTTGTTCCTCGACGCCGTAACTTTTACCTACGCCTGGAGGTCCTGATACTATCATTGCACGGACTGATCCTTCTTGTGTGGCCTCAGTCATCATTGTCAGTATGTCGAACCTTTCTCTGATTCTTTCGATAGCCTGTTCATCTGTCTCAGTAGTCTTTTTCTTCTTCTTGGACTCTGGTGCGTTGAACATTCCAGAAGCGGTAGTGTGACAAGTCTCTGCATCTGCAGGACCAGAAACTTTTACTCTGATCGGCTTGGCAGGGAACTCTCCTCCTTCTGAACATTTTGCTGATCTACCATCTACTAGGAAGAAGCCTCCTCCTGTTTTGTATGGGTGGTAGTCCTTGATCAATTTGAAAGACACATCCTGGATTGGTTTGTCTTCAAAGAAACCTTTTTTAATTGTAATTGCGTTTTGCATATAAATGACCTCTCATTGTTTGCGTTTGTTTATATTATAATAATACTACAGTTTACAGATCTGTCAACCTCTTAGATTGCAGGACATTTTCCTGGTAATCAATGAATGGACTCTGCTTTGCCTCATAGTGGGTTTTGAGAACCAGTATCTCTTCGTTTAGTTCTTTTATCCTTTTCATCAAAGCATACTTCTCAGCTGTCTCATCTGCTATCTGCTTCTTCAGTAGTTGTATATCATTTTGCATATTATTTCTTCTTGTTAATCATTCGACCGAAGTCTTTGTTGATAAGATGATGATCTCTAGCATCAGGAACAATCTTTGTAGAAGCTTTTGCAACTTCCCCATTCTCATCTTGTTCTAATGATGTTAACGGATCTTCATCGTAAAGTGATAAAGGCAGTTCTCCATCTTCGTGTAGTTGATAGAATGTGTTCTCTATTCCTGCATACTCATCTATCAGTTCCGAAGGTTCCATATTATGAAAACCCTTGAACCCACCTTCTAAGATATAAGTTAGAGTATCATAATCATTCTCTTCCTTGTCTTTGAAGATGCCGTGAATCTCTACTTGCAAACATCTTTCAGACATCACATAAGGAGTCAGCTTCATTGCTCTTTCATCTTCGTATAGGAAGTCTTCATTCCTATCCATTACTATATCTATTAATCTATTTCCCATTAGTGTACCTCACCTAGTTCGACCATACCATCTTCTTCTGCATACTGATCGTCTTCGTACACAACTTGCCCTAAAACTTTTGTGCTTTCACTATCTTGATAGTGTGCTTCGATGTAGTAAGTCTCTACTCCATCTCTCTCATCAGTTAGGTTAGTTCTAATTTCATCGTGATTGATTCCGCCACCATCTAAGAACTTTTGTTCTGCTTCATCTTCGCTGTTGGCTAAAACATCTTGCTCTACCACTAAAGTGTAGAACACTTTTTTTCTATATACTTTTTTGCCTAAGTCGTCTGCAAAAAATGTAACACTTGTTTCTTTTGACATATAGTACCTCTCTTGTTATTATTAATAATAGCATATTCTATTATCCTGTCAACCTCTAATATGTAAGTAAGAGAGGCGGATTGGAGTGGTTAATTCCAACCCTAAGGATTTAATTTAAAGAGACTCTATCCCTGAAATGTCTCGCATCATTGTTATTATTTTATAGTGTTAATAACCCCGCAAATGGGAAGAACTTATCACTTCTTAGACTCTTTAGGCTCCTTGCTAGATTTACCAACCACGGACCATCTTTGCAACCTCGCCTAAGGAATTCGTTATTCAGGCACATTCTCTAATTCGACAACAGCACTAAAGTGGCTGTCAAATACCTGTACTAAATTTTTATAATCTCCAGCGGTCATTTGTGTTATGATACTGTCGATGTCTGCTTTGGCATATCCCAATTGGGTACCTATGCTTTTAGCAACTCCCATCAATGCAAACGCATTACCCTGAGGACCTTGTAAATCGATTACCATTCGTCACCTCCATAACTGCCGTAGTCTTCATCTGTTCCAAAACCTGCGGAAGCTAAAGCATCAGCATCCATCCAGTCACCATCATCGTAGTCACCATCGTCACCGTTGTCATCATTGCCGTAAGCATCTTCTTCTGCTTTAACAACCTTCACCGGTCCATCGTAAGCAATACGATACTCGTTAGCCATCTCACTAGCTTCTTCTTTAGTAGTAAAGCTGTCTACGATTTCATTGTTCCAAATTAGATTATACATATTTTGTCCTCTCTGTTAAACTCTATATTTTAATAATAACACAACTAGCAATTCTGTCAACCACTTTATTTCACTTTGTTTGCTAGTTCGATTAATCTTTTTGCCTGTGCTTTTACCTGTGCATTATGTACTGCATCGAAGGCTTGGTTATTTCTTAACTGTCCGATACCGACCTTAGATCTAAAAAGCTGTGTAGTTTTGATTGTTCTTTGCATAATAACCTCTCTCTATATTTTAATAATAACACAACTAATGTTTCTGTCAACCTCTATGTTGTTAGTTGGCCTGCTCTACAGGATTCGAACCTGTGACCTACTGCTTAGAAGGCAGTTGCTCTATCCAGCTGAGCTAAGAGCAGATCTATCCAACTAATCTATGCTGACTCTTCTTCCTTCTGTTCTTCTTCCCATTGGGCCATACTCTCTGTTATAGCAAAGTCTTCATCGAGTTGTTTGCCTATACCTTTGTCCCAGAAAGCATCGTCGGACTTGTAGTCGCTAGGATTATATTCATTGTCATCGAAGTTATCCCAGATGCCCATAAAATCACAACCGCCTTCATAGTAAGATAAGGTTGCTTGACATTCTTCATTCTTTTCTAACCAATGTGCTAAAGCATTGATAGGAGGAGCCCAGGCTGATTCGAAAGCGAATGTTATTGTGGACTCACCTTCACTGTTTAGTGTTAGATATTTTCTATCGACACCGTGATACTCACACAGTTCCCATTTGGTTCCCCAGTTGTTTAGACACCAGTCATACCAGTTTGTATATCCATCGATGTAAGGCTGTGGTTTGTCTGCACTGCTGTCAGGTGAAGTAGTACCTTCCAATCCTTTCGGCATCGGGTGAAAGTAATCCAATAGTCCTTGAGCATCGCTCGACTCGTCATTGACAATCTTCTCTATCTTGTCTATGATCTTATTCGGCCCTGTTATCTGTAAATTATTATTGCACCAATTTGGCATATTAACCTCTTTCTGTTATTATTAATATTAACACGGATTAGGATATTGTCAAGTCTTAAAAAAGATATAAAGTCCACACAATATACCTGCACCTATAGTGAATGACAGCTCTCTGAAAAGCGTGACATCTTCGAAGAACGGGTCAGCTGTGGCGCCATATATGAACAGCAGAGTTCCTGCTATGATAATGACGACACAGATGAATGACAATAAAAAGTCTTTCATTAGTCTAGCAACACCATATATTCTTTTGGGTAGTGTTCTCTAAACCAATCAAGACCGCTTCTCACTGTCTGCCATAGTTCGTGTCCGCCGTCATCTATCTTCTGTGCGTGTGCCATCATCTCTGCACCTTTGATACAATCATATACCGCGATTGCTGTTGGCATCAATGTGACTGCTTGTTTAGTGTAAGGGTTCTTAACCTCAGTAGGTACAGTATCAACTATCTCTACTGCGAATGGTGGGTTTGGTTCTTTTTGCATATATCCTCTCCTTTGTTTATAACTTATAATAACATAAAGTTTGATCTTGTCAACCGGTTATATTGTGCCATAAACATTAGGTGGCCATACTCCCAATGATCCCCATTACTAGTATGAATCCAAAGAATCCAATGAATCTTCCTAGGAAGAAATATGCTGTGAGCCTTAATAGAAATACAATATCTTTCATTGTACAATGCCTTTCTGTTGACAGTTACAGCACATCTGTGCTGACACTGTATTAATTTAATTTAAATGTTATTGTCTTAAAGAATCTCGGTCTTAGTAAACATCATCATCATACGCAAATGGATCTATTGTATCCTCGTCGTATTCTGATATTCCATCTTCTTCATCGTATGTAACATAGTCCTCTGACTTCACGATCTTGATCTCTGGACCATAGTCGCCTTTGTATATGTCTGCGAGACCTTCTGCTTCATCATATGAGTGAGCTGTGTCTAGTATCTCACCCCTGTAAACTAAATTGTATTTCATATATTCCTTATTGTTAATGTTACACCTGTGCTTTCTAATGATAACACAAATTCTTGTTTTGTCAACCTACCAAATGATCCAGTTAACGATATAAAGTATTGCACCTCCTAGCACAATGTACGGGCTGGCTCTCCAACATATACGTACAAAGGCCGAAGCTGTTCCTAACACCAGTCCTAGTGCGACCCCTGCCGCAACTAGTCCGACTAGCATCTTAATGAATAATTCCATCTCACCCATTACGCAACCATCCTATTCTTTTGTTCCAAGTGCCTGTTAAGAATCTCAATGTGATCTTTAATGGCCGCTTCCTCAAGTTCCTTGAATGTTTCGTCTACTACTTCTTTGCCTTCACTAGTGTAACGACTCTCTGCGTAGAACCAAGTGCCTACCGGTTTTCCCAAGTAGTCCTTCGATCCCACATCTTTGAATAGATACAAGTACTGTTCTCCTGAGTTCCAGCCGCTTTTCAAATACTCGGCTTCATCTTTGTATACCTTGTATCCGCAACCTTTCTCTTCACGGTCTCTACCATAGTAAACGTTTTGGACTTCGTGCATAGGATTCTCTCTTTCATCGAATCCGATCTTGTTGCCTATGATGTAATGCCACTTACTGCTGTCACCTAGTTTGATTGCATCGGTTACCTTCTTGGTTGAAGTCCAATGCTCACATAAGTTGTATCCCAATCCGCCTGGGTATCCATCCCAATGTTGATACGCCGCGATTACTCTTCCTGACTTTTGTTTAATGCCTATCCTTGCTCTAGTTGCCATAGATCTTATTCCTCTCTTTTTGTTCTTGTTCTAGTTTTTCATCTCTTTCTATCTTGTTAATAACAAAGTAGATGATTAACCCTGCTATCAAGATAACAGTCATTCCGACTGCTAACATTCCAAAGCCGTAGCCTACTGACATACAGCTCCTTGAATATCTCTTTCTAGATTCTTGTACAATACCTGCACACTAGATTTGGCTTGCTCTCTGGCTTCGTGAATGATGTCTTGCAGAAAGCAACCGTTCTCTTTGAACTCTTTCTCTATTACATCTTCAGCAAACTCATTCTCATAATACAATCCACCTAGGCTAGATGAACCTACTTCGTGCCCTTGGTAATAATATGTTACCCAGCAACCAAACCAAGCATCAAGATCTTGATCGATCCTACGAGCCATTTCATCTGTGTCGAAATAAGGTTTGTCTGTTTCTGGATTAAGTGAATTATCAAACAAGTCTTCCGGGTGTAAGTCTTCCGGGAAGTATCCTACCTTAACATCAAAGATACCGTCTTTGTGAGTTAAGTCTTCTATTGTTGTTTTATACATATCTTTACCTCTCTGTTATTATTAAATGTAACACATCTACGTGATCTGTCAACCATTAATTAATGTTAATAATACCTAGCAAATACAAGATTCCTATGTACGTTAAACAGAAACCTAGCTCTACCATAATGCTTTTGTGGTTCAATATAGATGTCATTAAGCTGGCTCGTTGATTCCTGACAACACCAACGACAGATCCTGTGCAATGATATCCATTACCCATTGCGTCCACGGTTCTGTGTTTGTTGCCTTAAGCTCATTGAACTCAACTGTGTATTTGATTGGAAGCACGTCTTCTAACATAGCCTTCTTGATTCTAACAAGGTCCAGCTTGTCTTCCGTGTCTATCCAAAGGCATCCGTGTTGCCAAAACATATTTGGTGCTGTCTTGCCTTTGATTGCGAAATGCTCTTTGATTGCATTTAATGATTTATTTTCGAATCCCATTTGTTACCTCTCTGTTATTATTAATATTAACACGTTTACGGATTCTGTCAACCTATATTTCTTCCCCGTAGCTATGTATGTTGATGTCACCAAACTTTAAGCCCAACTGTTTTGCTAGTCTTATTTGCAAGTTAGCTACGGCTATCTGACTAGGGGCTCCTTTGTACATAGTTCCTGTGAACGGAACTATATCCTCTATAATGTTTCCATTAACTTTATAATTAAATAATAATTGCATATTAAAACCTCTCTCTTGTTATTATTAATATTAACATAGTTAGGGATCTTGTCAACCCCTAACTACAACTTTTTATTTTAGTTTAAGTAAAGTGGACCAGTCCATCTCACTGTGTATCCACCGTCTAAGATGTTTCCTCTTGGAGCATTAAGAGCCGGAGCATTCCAGCCTGCCGCTTTTAGGATATCACCTTTACGAAACTTGGGACCATCTTCTTTAACAATGAATCCCCATACACCACGTTCTCTAATAATCTTGATGTACTTCTTACCTTCTTTGACTTCCATCATTGAATCCCAGTTATCTACTTGCCCTTGGCTGTAGCTTGACATTTCTTTCTTGCCATCTTGGGTAGTCCAATTGATGTAGTCTTGCTTGATACTTTCTAAAAGTGTTTGGATTTGTTCTTGCATATTTGACCTCTCAATGTTTGCGTTTGTTTATATTATAATATTAACACAACTACAGGATCTGTCAACCTGTTATTTTTGGTAACTTTTAATGCTTTTATCCAATGCTTTGATGTACTTTTTGGATCTCTTTTGCATCTTATTGATAATCTTCTTACAGTCTTGTAAGAGAACCATCGAGTAAATCAATCCGCCAATACCTGTTATGATTAATAACATAGCTATCGTCATTTCTATTTGTCCTTGCATATTCCTCCTTTGTTAATAAGTTTTAGATTTAATTGATAAGTCCATATTCCATATGTTCTTCTTAGAAGCCTTGTCGTGCAAATCATCGAACCATATTCTTTTAGTCTCTAGCTTCACGGGCCAGTCAACTTCCCAAGGTCGACACGTCGCTGACCTTGATGTATGTTGCTCACCTTTGTGTACGTCGACACAGCCTGGTAAGTTCATATCGACTCCTGCCGTCTTAGCCTTGATGTTTAACTCACGACTGACATAACTTTGATAGATACCATATCTGAAACTAGAACCGTCCTTGTTGAACTTGCTTGAATATTTAGACAACACTGGTAGCTCGCCGCATACTCCTAGATCTTTTCTCTCGCCGTTGACCCATAACATTGTGTATGCTCCTCTGGACCAATCAGTTGCTTTCTTAGAATAGTTCACATATATCACAATGTCATTCCAGTTGCCTGCTAACTGTTTCAGGTCAACCAAATAACTCTTATAACATCTAAGAACATTCATTTCCATCTTGAGCTGACCGTTGTCGATCCTTAACATCCATACAGGCTTTCTAAGATTCTTCACCTTGGCTTGAGCAATGCTCGCCTTAGTGGCCCTGTCCCAATTGGGATCTACGAAGATGCTGAACTTGTACCACTTACTTCTACTCAAGCTATATCTTGCGTGTCTCTCAACACGACCCCTATCTGTGATACAATCATTCCAACTCTTACCTCTGCCTGTGCTACAGTCTCCGTGCCCTAGTACAAACTTCTCTGAGTACTTGCCTTCGATCTTGTGATTGTGATCTTTGCTATACACTAGCTCACCGGTACCTGCTTTGGTTTCACCTTCGGCAGATGTGTAGTGATCGCGAGTAGATATCTTGTTCTCTGCTTTCGCTTCTTCACCTGTGGTTGCTAAAAAGATAAGAACTAAGGCTCCTACAAGCCCTAGCCAAAATGTGTTTTTAAGATACTGTTTCATTATTACGCCTCCGCCTTAACTGATGTTAAACGATTGCCGGGTACATTCCATCTCTCGCCATTGTCGGCGTGCACCAATACATTCTTGATCTTGATCTTTTCGATAGTGCCTGTTAGTGTTCTTCCATATCTGCCTTGGAATGAAACTCTGTCACCTCTCACAAACTGTCTTGCAGATTGTGATGCTAACCAATTTCTTCTTTGCTTGATTGCTTCTATCACAGACTCGATCTCTTGGCTGTTCATCTGTAATACATTGTTAATGGTTTGTTCTAATTTTTGCATATTGTTTTACCTCTCTGTTATTAATTAATAATAGCATATACTAGCGATCTGTCAACCGGCTTTATGAGCCAGTGATTACGCGATAATCTCCATTGTCCATTCGCTCAAAACCTTCAATAAAGGTATGATGATCTGTATTACCCTCATCATCTGTGGCGTTCCTTATGGCGTTATCACACGCCACCCACACATCACTCCATAAGCCATTGCCTCCTACGACAGCGACAGTACGGTATCCCCACACCTTGCATTGGTTGTGGATCAGTGTTCCGGGTACGAATGGGCTCTTGTCAGTGAGCCTTCCATCATAGGTTACACCGAACACAATGTCACCATCATATATTGACCAACGGGTGATCAGTGACATCTTGTTTCCGAAGTCATCGTGATAGTTCATTTGCTCTTCGAACTTCCGATCTTCTCTCATAATTTGATTTAAACGATCATCTACGATGCTTGACATATTGATACCTCTCTGTTTGTTGCTCTTCTTATTTTAATAATAACACAAAGAGAGATATTGTCAACCCCTCTTTGCTTAACTTGTTAATTAAAAAGCATTAGCCATCGCAACACATCCCGCTAGTGTTCCAATCACTCCCATAGCAAGTATAAACAAAAACAAGCCTGTGCCGTATCCCGCAAAATAACTAGCAACTAATTTAAGTATAAATTTCATTTAGCACCTCTCTTGTTGTTTCTATATTTTAATAATAACACAAAGCCAGTATTTGTCAACCAACTTTGTGTTATTAATTTAATCTTTTATTTGTTATGCTATTGCTTCTTCACCTACCGCAAACTTAACAATTTCCTCTTCACACTTAATCCAAAAGTCCCCGTCCAAGTCCACGTCAAAGTTCACACTCTCTTCTTGTTGCATTCCTTGTTCACTGTAGCTAAAGTCAAAGTATTGTTCCAACAAGTGTATGTCAAAGTCACACTCATCTTCAAAATACTTTTGTAAGTTTTTTACAAAGCCATCGTCCGTGTAAATCAAGCCGTCGCTTTCTTTACTACAGTTCCTGTTAATTAATGTTCCGTTGTCGTCATCAACTCCATCGTACCAAGTGCCGTCTTTGCCACTGCCATCA
>Ga0181421_1000221_pt1 | contig 16374 bp, 22 predicted proteins | sample 44SPOviralmetaG_FD_130146 | JGI IMG/M metagenome (GOLD analysis project Ga0181421, IMG submission 130146) | Marine viral communities from the oligotrophic San Pedro Time Series (SPOT) site, San Pedro Channel, CA, USA - 44 SPOT_SRF_2013-06-19 | ecosystem: Environmental > Aquatic > Marine > Strait...
ACACATAATAAATTACTTCCTCTCTATCTTAAATGACTTATAACCAGGATAATTGCAATCCTCAAAAGTAGCACCTAACCAAGTTAACCACCTGACACTAAGTGTATTAGCTTCCATGACATAGTTTGTTAAATAGTCAAATCCATCCATCAAGTCATCTACCCACTCTTGTGATTCCTTAACAAATTTCTTCTTTATCGTATAAAAATTCCTAGTACCTAACAACCAAGCTATACCTACATTCCCTCTAGGACTAACTCCAAAACAAGCTAATAGACCGTCTTGATCTGTCTTGACGCTATAGCACTTACTACTTGATTCAAATGAACCGTACACAGCATCTCTAGGGTGGTGCATCAATCCAATACACTCCATCATATCTTCTTCTCGTAAGTCCTCATATAACATAGGAGCATCAAGGTCTGCCATACTAGGTTCAATCCTAACCTCCATATCTTCTACTCCTTGATATAATTGTTGATTCAAACTCTGCTGCTAACAGTTTCACTGGTAAAGCACTAGAAGATTTAATTTCGATAGTGGCATCATTAGGTTGAGCTTGTACAGCAAACTTAAAGAATCCAGTCTCAGGTGTGAATTTACTAAGTGTACTGACAGAGGCTAACAAAGCTGGGTTGTAAGTGTAAGTGTATGTATCTCTAAATTTAGGTGTTACTTCTACAGTGAAGTGTCCTGTGTCTGCATATTCAATACTACCGTTACGAATAGTTTGGAATGTATAATCAGATGCTGACCGTCCACCTCTCTCTGTAGGTTGTTTTAAGTTCTGCTTAGAGAACCTGTATAACATATCATATTCAAATCCTATGAAGAAATCATCGCTGTCTAGGTACTCATATCCTTCATTCCAAAGCGGAGCAGACGCAGCAAAAGAACCAGCTAATCCCCATTCAGGACTAGAAGGAGGTTTATTAGCATCAGTAGATACATGACCTCTAGTACAAACATATAACACTTCTTCTGTGTAACTCTGTCCACTAGACCACGCATTAGCTGCTTGAGTCGTTGTAATAACCCTCCAAAAGTTCTGCCAATCAGCTCCTTCTCCAGGCTTCTTAGCTGCATCTGATGTATGAGTGTCTGTACATATGTACTTAATATCACCATTATAAACAAGAGAACCACCATAACTAACAAAGTCAGCAATCAATCCTTTTACCACTGCTCTCGTATCGTCCGTGTTATCTATAATCAATTCTCTTTTGTTACCATTCTTAGTATATAAAGACATACCAGTTTGGAATTTAAACCCACTCTGTGTACCTATTTCAGTAGCGTTGGATATGTTCTGTCCGTTGATATTAACAGGTGAACTAACATGCCAACCTAGAAAGGTTAAGAAAGTAGAACTACCTGGGAGTCTATGATCTAACAATAAAGCATAGTTCTTATCACTTTCAACCAATCCATTCTCCATAGGAATCGTTTCAATGTAAGTACCTATACTGTCCGTGGTAATAACATAAAGAGTAGACTCAATGAAGTAAAAACTTCTTATATCCTTAGCAAAAGAGAAAGTCATCCAAGCACTCTGTATCTTCTCGTTCCCTTGCCAAAAGTATTTATATACATACAGCTTCTTATAGTCACTATCTGACTGTACAACCACCATATTCTCAGCTGCACTACCTTCCATCCTGACTATGTTAGTAGGTATGTACTTGTTTATCTGTTCTGTTATTTCAGCTGCTCTGTAAGTCTCAGTATTATTATCCACTGTGTACTCAAGTAGTCCTTCAAAGTTATTTCTTTTAAAGTTAAAGTATATATAGCTACTAAGTGCTAACGGACGAATAGTTTCTGATACATCAAACTCAGTCACAGGTGATATGGTCACTGTCTTAGGTGTTAACAAATCTCCACCTCTAAGTACAAACTGAGTCTTAGGAGAGAACAACATTAACTTCTCTTGGAAAGCTTGTGCGTGTTTAAGAATACTAATCTTAGTGTGCGATACACCTACATCTATTGGAGCAGAGTCTAACAGAGATTGTGTGGTAGTCCTAAAGAAATTAAAGTATTCATCTGCTTCAGACATTATAACTCCATCGTTAACCAAGAATCCTAATCTATTCTTAAAGAAGAAGATGTCATTGATCGTGTTGTCAGTAAAAGATGGAAATGGATTAGTAAAATCATCACCTGCATTCCTGCCTTCCCACTCAACAGTTTTCAAAGTAAACCCTGTAATCTTACCTGTTGCTGGAGTAGGTACTAATCTGACAGGCATTGTATCTTCATCTAAGAAAGAATCTATACCAGTAGAAAGTCCTTTATCTGTGTTATCATTTTGCCATCCTGATGTTTCTATCCAACTTCCTTCTCCAAACTCTTCGTTGTCCTTGGTCTTGAATTGTACATAGTAATCATCTTGGTCTAAGTCTGCAGCTCCAATAATCTTAACTCTAAATAAATTGTAACAAGATTTAGGTAGATCAGTAATGCTGTCTACTTCTTTGTAAATAACACCTAATGCTTGGTCAGCTAACCCATCAGTAACCCTGACCCTAAAATCTGTATTAGCAGAAATCTTTATTACACTACCTTGTCTATCTGTAGTAAACTTAGCAGAACTAGAAATAGTTACACTTGATAAAGTAGGGAAAGTACCTTGAAGTCCATCGCTATCATAACTTGTAGTTTTATAAGTATTTTTAGGTCTCCTGTCTATTGATCTGATATTGGTATTTGTCGTGGTGTCTCTAGTTGTAGCTTTTATTACTAACCTGAAACCACTTTTATCCGCTGCATTAGGGTCTCTATAAGATGTAGATAAAGCACCACTAAACCCTGAACCCTTGTAATGCAGTGTAGACGAAGTAACAGCATTTCCGCTTATTGTTAATACACCTCCAGCACCGCTTCCTATTACAGCACCGCTACTGTTGTATTGAAATACACTAAAACTATAAGACCTGCCTCTCCTGTAGCTACTTAATGTATCAGGGAATCCTGAACCTCCTGTTAAAGTCAAAGTATCTAAAGTGCCTCCACTTGCTGCAAGCTCATCTATACACGATAGTAAATCTTTAGCTATGTACTCTGTATCTGCATACTTGCCATCGCTGTGTCCTGCTCTTCCGCTTATATAAGTAGCAGGAGCATCACCGTGTGTAGTGTAATCGTGTTCAGAGTTTAAACTACTAGAAACAGGAACTAATTGTCCATCTAAGTAAATACTGTAAGCTTTATCGTAGTCTCCTTGTTTAACAAATATCAAGGCATCTTTATCTAAATCTTTAGTTTTTAAATCTGCATCTGTCTTCTTAGCTACAGTCTTCTTTTTATTAACTAGAAAGGTAGAGTCTGCAATGGTTAACGCTCTGAGGTCTTTGACAGGATTAAAGTCACCTGACGATACAGATAGATAAGCTTGAGCAGTAGCATCCTCTACATTAATAGTCATTGGTCCACCATCTTCTAAATCAAAAGCTTTTAATCCGTTACCTCTGTCGTAAGTAATAACATATCTATTGTCGTTATCTCTATCAACATAGTGAGTAAATATCTCAGCTGTAAGATTAGTACCTAGCTGTGCGTTAACTTGATTTAAGAACCTACTGTTAGGTCTTTTAACAAGTCCCTCTACTACAGTTGACCAAGCGTTTATCTGCTCATCACACTGTCCAGGGTATCTTAAATTGTCAGGTTGTTGTGATACACCTTGGGCAAGGTTAGGAATACTGGTGTGAAGCAGTGGCATCTTTACCTGTCAAGTACTCTTAGTACGCTGTAGTTATCAAAGATAGTTCTGTCTGCATTCTCAGTATCACTTTCAATAGCCCTAGCTTTTGCTTCTATCTCATCCCTCAAAGCAAACCCTTCTATTTCACGACTGCCTAAGAACCTAGCAGCAAATATTCTAGCCGATTTAACAGCTATGTAATGTCTAAATTGTTCAGGTAGTTCTTCAAAATCCAACTCAAAAGTAATGATAGCTTTCAACTCCTTGGTCCAAGTCTCTCTGTGATTCTTCCTGTCGTACAGTTTAGTGCCTCGTTGTACAGGATCAGAGTCTGTGTATATCTCAGGGTCTAAGTCTACCTTTAAAGTGTTAATTGGAAGAGTAATCTTACTAGTACTAGAATCTGGTACTAATGGATAATCATACTCTGTATTGTAATGCCATCCTTCTGATTGAATAGCTTTACTAGTTTCTTCTAACGCATGGACTGCTTGTGTAACGGTTACAGGAACGCTTGTTCCACTTAAAGTATTAACAGGTGACTCTCCTATTACAGAGATCATAATGTTTACCGCTTCTAGTTTCGTTGTCAGTGCCATAGCTTAATAAATAAAAATATCAGTGAAGGGGAGTGGAACGAATCCAAACCTCCCCAACACCGAAGAGAGAATCCTAAGTTAGGAAACAAGTTCGATAGCACACTCAGGACGGAGGATTCCGTGTCCCATAGCATACTTAGCAACGAACAATGTACCTTGACGCTCAATCTGATATTCAGACTCAGTAGCAAGATCAAGTAACTTAACCGTTCCAACAGCAGCAGAATGTCCTACGACACCTAAGCTATTACGGAAGTCACCATTATATCCTACACCACTACCACCAAACAAGTCATTGCTTGAAGCACCGTCTCCAGTAGCAACAGCTGACAAGTCAGTTGATGGAATGTGAGTTGACTTATAGATTGTGATACCAGCAACTTGTGCGATACTACCAGAAGCAAGCGATCCTGAACCTCCTACATCTTTATTAGCAGCAGAAGTATTGATAGCAACTGCACCACTACCTCCTGTAATAAGTTTGTAGTATTCCTGTGGGCGAAGAACAGCAAAGCGTCCGTCACTAGGAATATCGTTCTCGTCAAGCTTTTGAGCAGCTGTGAACAAAGCAGTAATTAACTCTGCACCAGTAGTAGCAGCAGGTGATCCAGCGGAGTCTCCAGCACTGAAGTCATTGTTAGCTACATCAAGTTGTCCACCTGTCTTACCACCAGTGATAACAGCAGAGCTACGAGCAGCAGCAATGAATGTCTTGGCGATAGCGGTATCGAAACGAAGTGCAAGAGCCTTACCTAACTCGTTAGCGTAAACTGAACGAATGTCGTAGTGATTCTTTACATCATCAATGTTAGCTAAGAAAGTGGAAGCAACAAGCATCTTATCGATAGTTATTGTCTGTTCAGCTTTCTTAATGTCGCTTAGATACTTAGTGCCTTGAGTTTCCTCGGCAATGTTCTCACCTGGTGTGTGGTAATTTGCACTTGCAATACCTGTTACTGGGAACTGAGCGGATTTACCGTTCTCAATTGTACGAATAGTGTGTAATGGTTTGAAAACATTGGACTCCTCAAAGGTCTGTAGAATTTCTCCACTGAACTTTTTAAGAAACAACGCATCCACATCATTTGCGGAATTAACCTGACCTACACGACTAGGGTTTGTTATACCTTCTCCTGCCATAATATATGATCTCCTATTTTAAGTTTATAATTGTGTGTTTTGTTTGTTGTGACTTTCGTTTGAACCTTTGATCGAGATTGTCCACCGCAGTGGGTCTTGACATTAGTACGACTAATTGTCATTTAAAGTAAATTAAGTAGTATAATTCCACCTAAGCAAAGAACAGTCAAGACAATAGCTTTCTCCTTCTTTGTGAGTGAGTTATATAATTTTAGTAGTTTATTCATTTGTTTTGTGCTTTATTGTGAACATAACGAGTATAGATTAACGGTACTACATTCCAAAGGATAACACCTACAAGACATAGTTTCAAGAAACCATATACTTCATCTAACATAGAGTCAAAGAATCCATCGTCCATCTTTTCATCTAATTGTTGTTGTACAAGTTTCTGTACATCTCCTTCGGATATAGCTTTAACTTTGTTAGCTAATCCCTTGTTCTCTTCCATCAACTTAGCTCCCTCTCCTAGTCCCCATCCAAGAGCAGCACCACCAGCAGCAGGACCAGGACCACCTAAAGCACCTACTGTTGCTCCACCTACACTACCTGCTAACGGATAAAAAGAAGCCTTGGAACATCCACCTAAAAGAACCAGAACCAACACTGGCAAGAAAAAAGATGGAGTCCAAGGCTTCATATATATGAACCTACCAAATAAAACTATAGGTAATTGTGACTAACTGCGATGCGTCTGTCAATCTCTTCGTGATAACTTTTGTCACCACTCTTGTATCGAGGATCAGACATTGCACGAGCAAGTTCCTGATTAGATTTGAAAGGCATTGTAGATGAACCATTTACAGCACCTTGTACCAACTTAGGAGTAACTCCGTTCTCTGCTTTAAATTGTGCGTATAATCCTTTGGTAGCTAGTTTAGCTTGTTCAACACTGCCGTTCTGTACGATTTCATCAAAAGTATTTACTTCTTCAGGTGATAGATTGTTAGCTGCCCACTCTGCCATTTGATCCCAATTACCTTCAGTAACAGATTTGATACTACCTTCTTCACTTTGTTGTAGTGCTTGTTGACCAGCAGCGTAGCTATCTACTAACTCCTTCGATAACCCAACCGCAGCAAGATTCTTATAGGTCTCTTCAGATATAACACCGTCATTCTCAAAGAACTCCTTAGAAGCTTCCACAATAACATTATTATTATCCGTATCTTCTGTTGTATCGTCCTCTTGTTGTTCATCGCTTTGTGGTTGTTCCTGTTCTTCTTCACTGTTAGCCCCTGCTCCCATTTTCTTTTCAAGTTCACTATAGGCATTAGCCATGTCTTCAGCGTTCTTAAACTTCTCAGGTAACCAATCAGGTCTATCCTCTTGCGTTTCTTGTGTTTGTTCTTCAGATACTGCATCAACAGCTTCCTCTGACTCTGGGTCAATCTCCTGTGGTGCTCTCTCATTTATCTCTACTCGGTGTAATTCAGCCATATCTACTCTTCTTGTGGTTGTTGTTGTTGACTACTCATGTACTGCTCTTGTGCAGCATTGATAGCAGGTGCTACAGCAGGTCCACCCAACTTCATCATCATCTCTTGTTGTTGGGCTTGCTGCATAGCTTGTTGAATTTCTTCCTCTGTCTTGATTAATCCTTCAGTCTCGATGCCTAACGCTGTAGCTCTTCTTTTGAAGTAGTCAGATACATTAACATATTCAGCAACTGCTTGAGGACCAACGATTTGATTAGCACCTGCTAGGAATAGATCAAGCTTTTGTAAATCATTACCTCGTCCTAGTGCTTCAACACCAGTAACAATAGTAGGTTTAACAATGTCTTTAGGTAACTTAGGAAGTCTTCCTTCTTTACTCATCCTTGCCATTAACCTAGTAACGACAGGCATTTGAAACTCTTGTGACAATAAAGAATACAAACCACCAAGTGCAGCTTCCAACTCTTGAGATAACATTCTTATCTCCTCTGCTGTTACTCGTTCTGCATCTCTGACTACACCACTGTTAAGTAGGAATGCTTGAGATAGTCTATCACTAATCCCATTCATTACTCCTTGTGCAGTACGGAAGTCATTGAACTTGTTAAGTTGTAAGACAGATACATCTCCATCACTACCTTGTACAATAGCACCGTTAGGAGATTCAGATAAAGTCTTAGCCCTGGTTGTACCGTTAGGATTAACCATGAACAATACCTTAGCTGCTGCTGCACTACCTTCGACTATCGCTTTTGTTAACGACTCTAAAGATTTAAGATCACCAATGTACTCCTCTACAAATCCACGACCGTAGTCTTCACCGTCTATCCTTGTATATCTAAGAGGTAGGAATGGAGTCTTATCGATAGGATACCTACCCTTTGACTCTTCAATAACAATTCCTTTTACATCTTGTTGTACTACAAATTCATTTCCTTCTCTAACTACAGAGGTGTACAAGTCACAGCTATTCTCTTTCTCTTGACGATATACTTCCTCTCTTACAGACTCAGGTAACATCATTGGAGCAACAGTTTCTTTAATAGCTATGTGTGTTACATTACCCATTGGGTCTCTCTTTACACAGTACCTATCAAGCCTGAATACTCTCATCCCACCATCATCAGGTAGGTATAATAAAGTATTACCTGTCACCAATAGATTCTTCAACGCTTCAAACACTCCCACTCGAAATGCTTCTACTTCTACTTCTTGAGATACACTTCGTTCTACATCTGCTAGTGCTTTCTCTAAGTCAGATCGTAATTGCTCTCCTCCCTCTGGTCCTAACTCCTGCTTTGCTTTATCTAATTCATACCTGTCTATAACAAGACGAAAGAATGGAGCGTTAGGTGGTAACAGTGCTAACAGTAATTTAGATGCTAAGTTGTTAACTCCTCTAGCTCCTACTCCTTGATATGGTGTGTAGTACTTAGTAGCGTGACTATGACCATCAGGAGGCATTATGTAAGGTATAGTCAACTCAGATGAGGTACGACCTCTATCTAAGAAAGACCACCGTTGGTTCTCTAAGGAGTGGTATAGACCTTGGGCTGTTTCTTGCATAATTAAGGTTGTGCGTCAGGATCAGTCCACTCAAGACCACTCAAGATGCTTAACATCTCAGCGTAATCGTACTGTGGTTCACCTAGTAAAAAACTAGGAGTGTCTCCGTTAAATTTAACGAATGTCTTAGACCTGTCTATTGAGTACCTAAGTGTGTCAACTGATCTTTCTGCTACTTGATCAAAGTCAATATTAGCCACTTCAGATGCTTCTATAATTACATAAGTTATCATATTAATAAGGCTTGTCAGTTACGAATCCGTTTGGTGAAACAAAGTTGTTTAGTGTACCGTCATTCGATCCAACGCTATCAGTAGCATCGTCTTCAAACCTCCAAAAGCTCACTATGTCTGAATGAGGATAAACTTTGTTATTATAAATGTTTGAGATTTGAGTCGCTGATAACTCGGCATTAAAGAGAGCCACTTCATCCATCTTTCCGTTAAAGTAATTACCGTTGTAAGCCTTTCCCAAATCTACTTGTTGAGTATTAGTTGGGTTAGTCGTTGCAACTGAACCTGTACCAGCAGATGCACCGTTAATGTAAAAAGTAACACCACCAGCTCCATCAAAGGTAACTCCAACATGAGTCCAAGTAGCAGTAGATATTGTGCCTGTGCTTTGAGCTATAGTACCATTATTATAGTTTAGTTTATTACCTGTGCTATAAAATTGATATGCGTGACCTGAACTTGCTCGTTTAGAGACAAACATTGGAAACCCACTTAATAAATCAGGATTAACCCATGCTGTTATTGACATAACCCCTGATATACTTAAATCGCTTGAGTGTGCTACTGATACATAATCATTACTACCATCGAAGTCTAAAGCTTTTGTGTTCGTACCGTAATAACTAAGCACTCCATCATTCAAGTAGGTCAGATAGTTAGTACCGTCCGATACTTCGATAGCTTTGCTGTCTGTTCTAAATATACAAAGACCTGTGTTGCTTGCTGCTGGTGCTGCTGAATCTCTAGCGGATTGTGATGCGTAACTTGTTAATGTACTCATGTTTACTTATTAATTCTGATTAAATAACACCCAACCACTGCCGTCCCACACATACAACTTATCGGTGTCTTTAGCGTGGACGATGGTGTAGTTAGGTGCATTCGTTTGAGTTATAAACTTTGCCTCTGTGTTGAATACTTGGATGGTTGGGAATGTTAAGGAGGAGTCAAAGACACTTCCAAACTTACTCAAAGTAGCATCACTCGCACCAGCAGTTACTTCAGCAATGTAAAAGAATCCTGTGTCTGTGGCGTGATATATTTCACCTTGAACGCATTCCTTCTTGAACTTTGCTTTGTTCGCATCAGTCCCTGTCTTAACAGAGATGGTGTAATCTTTACTACCGAACTTCATTGACCAGTAGCAGATGGTGTAAACTCAGCTAAAGTAGAATCGGAAGCACCAGCAGTAGTTTCAGCCAGGTAAAGTTTCTTAGTGTCAGTAGCAAAGTAGTATTCACCTTGCGTAGCTTCCTTCTTAAACTTCGTCTTATTAGCATCCGTCCCAGTTTTAACTGCGATGGAGTAATCCTTCCGTCCTAACTTTTGCTGTGCCATGACTTAACTTGCTGTTCCAGCGTTGATGCAGGGGGAGGATGGGCGAAGGCGAAAGTCACCATTTGCAGAGTCTACAAATAGTGGGTCTGCGAATACTACTCCTCCACTGCCACTTGAAATGCCTGTGTTTTGAAAGCAATTGCCACCTGAAACGCTAGGTGTAAATCCCAAAACCTCACTATTCCCTGCCCCTACAAATATATTATTTTTATAGGTTGAGCTTGTGGAAAATGAAGTGCCACACAACTGATTCCCAACTCCACTAGGTACAACAATAGTATTACCTTGGCAGTCAAAAGTATGAAACCCAGGAGAACCTAGATGTGTCAACAAAAGTCCGTACCCCCCACTTGTAGCTGTGTGCCCTACAGATATTATGGAATTTTTTATAGTGTATACGGCAGTTGCTGTAGCCCCCCCTCGACAGAGACCCCAATTATCAGTCGCTGATAAAGTGTTTGAGCCTTGTTCAATTACGCAACCCTCAATATTGAGGTTACCTCCGTCAGAGCAATAAAGCACACCATATTGATTAATTTGGGTACTATTTACTGATATTTTTAAAGTTTCTAAATGAATGTCATTGTTTGTAAATGTGCCACCATTAGTACGAAAGTTTATCGCAGTTCCAAAAAATTTACCACTATTGAAATTCAAAACTGCCTTAGTGGATTCCCCCACCAAACTTAATTTATTGGCAGTACCTGAAAAACTAAAATTAGTAGTTGTCCCATTTCCACCAATTTGTGAAACAGTATGCGAACCATCTTTTATGGCGATGACCTTTTCGTTTGAATCACTAGCACTAATTGCAGTGTCTAAATTATCGTAGGGTTCTGTTAGTGTGCCTGAGTTTGTCCCTGTATAATTAGAGTCAAACCAAATTGCACTTGGATATTTTGCTTGAATGCTTGCTATAGACATAATTTGAGTTTCCTAATTTTTGTGTTAAACGATTGATCCACCACTAATTAGAAGTGGTGATTGATTTGCCCCAATGTCGGGTACATTAAATCCTTGTCTGATTGGTAATCCGTTATCCCCCAAAGCATCTGAATCGCCTGTGATAAGTGAGTAAGTTCCTGTCGAAGTTGTAATTTCAATATCAGGTTCAGTTGAGTCTTCTTTTACTGAAACTCCTGTTGTAATTTCTTCCCTTAAACTTGGTTTATTAAGAAAAAGTTTTGCAGAGTCAGAGTTTACTAAAAATTCTAAGTTACCACTAGCATCGGCAACAACCATGACCGACTGACTCGGATTGTCGGTAACTAAGAATGATTGATTTGGGAATGCTCCAATGTGTGGATTGTCTGTGCCTCTTAGTTGAGCATCACCGACTACAATATCATTGAATGAACAAGTGCCATCACCGTCTTCTCGTAAGAATTTAGTAGCTCCTGTTTCTCCTGTTGAAGTGACTGCTGTACCGTCTACTGCTGAACTAATACCTGTTAAGTTACTACCGTCAACAGCAGGTAAAGCACCTGATCCGTTTAGCTGTACTACATTATTAGCACTTGTACCTACATCTTGTGTTGCTGCTGTGCCTAGTCCACTAACATCTGTATTACTAAGTGTTACTGTACCTGTCCTTCCTGCTACTGATTGAACAGGTGCAAGGGTCATTAGGTTAGTTGCTGTTACCTTTTTAGTGGTAGCTGTACCTGCAATGTCATCCACAATAGCCAATAAATCAGCACCGTTGGGAGTAGCCAGGTTTGAAAGTTCCGTTATCTTCTTATTAGCCATTTTATTTAATTATCTATTTCGTTGTCTATTGTGATGCGGTCATTATCCTCAGTCAATAACGCTTGTAGTAACTCAGTAAGTAACATCTCATCTCGTTCATCAAAAGCATAGGTCTCCCCAAACTCAGGACGGATGAAGTTACTAGGAGCAATGACAATGCCATTCGGTTTCTCCTGAGTAGCATATGGATAAATCAAAGACATCTAATTAAAGAGAGTCTGTAGTACCTGTAGCGAATACACTGTAAGTACCATCTGTTCTAGCTGATACATTACCTCTTATCTTTTCGTAGTGTCCGTGATCGTCTCTGACCATTACTGATCCGTCTGCTGTTACTACTTCAGAGTGTACAACAAACCAAGCACCACCGATGTAGGCTTCTATGTCTACTGTAGCTCCTGAAGTTACTGATGAAGAAGCGATCACAAAGGTCCAACCCTTAGAACGCTCTACTGAGAATGAATTGCCAGCCCCTGTCGCTGAGACAGATGATAGCAAAGTCTTTTTTGAGAGTGTGCGAAGCATGATAATATATAGTTATTAGTTAATAAAAAGTTTGTTAATACATATTAACACCAGTACCACCTGGCATTCCACCTAGTGTAGGTCTAGCAGTTCGTGCTAACTGAGCTTGTGCTCCTCTTCTCTTCTTCTTAGGCTGTGTTTGTCTAACAGTCTTAGATGCTTCAGCAACAGGAGGCGGTGGTGGCGGTGGTGCTGGAGGTGGTGGAGGAGGAGGAATATCTGGTGTTGACATACACATAGTTAGTCTTTTGTTAAGATGTTTTGTTGAAGCTGTTCGTTATAAGTTTGTCTTAGAAATCTAATTACAGACACTTGTCCACTTTTAAACCAAACATCTTTTTCTGTATTCGTCAAGTCAGGACATTTATCAGGGAATAGCTTCTCTAATCTTTTAACTAAAGTTTCACTTATAGCTGGTAGTAGTTCTTCTTCGTTATTCATTAGCATCTGTATTAGTCCATATGTATATTGGTGTCATCTCTCCTACATAAGCACACCCTATGTTGAAGTCAAAGTATTCTATCGCTTCTTCCATTGTCATGTTACTAGGTTCTTGCATCATCTTCTCTAACATAAGTTCTATAGCATATACATACTTACCTTGTTTATAATCCACACCTATAATAGCTTCATCAAATCCATCAGCTTTTAAAGGTTCGTCTTCTTTTATTGGTGCGATCATTTGTTTATATAACTCCTATCATCTAGTTCTTGAGGTAAGTTACCTTTTGTTATTTGATCCTCGGTCCACAGGAAAGCACTAGCATTCCACAGTATAGCACCTGCGTGATCTTCTGATTCATCTCCTTCGTTCAACGCTAACAGATGTCTATTCATACTGTCTATTAATCTACTGAGTGGGAATCCGTTGTGCCAGTTGTTGTCTCCGTAGAGTCTTCCTCCTTCTTCATATCGTTGGGCAAGGGATCGAAGGGCAATTGGAGGAATAAGGCTGAATCGTCCTCGTCCAGTAGCCCTGTCACGCTGTGCACCTGTGATGTAATTCTCCTTTTGTCCGCTGTTTGGTAGTTCTTTGGTGTCCATAGTTTTGTTATTTGTTTTTGTTTTTTATTGTATTCTTCTTTTCTTAGTAGTCTTGCCATCCAAGCATTTGTTAAAGCATCCTGTTCTGTTTGTCCCTTCTTCTCATACAAAGCTACAACAGATTCCCAAGTGTATCCGTTATCATTCAACCATCTCTCAGCTGCAACAGGACCGACTCCTTTGACTCCGTTGAATCCATCTGTAGAATCTCCCATCAATGTCTGTATCAAATGAAAGTTATCTGCTTCCTCTTCTGTTGGTTGGTGGTATTCTTCTCTGTTATAATCATAGAAGATTCCTGGTACACTCTTGAAGTCCTTGTCTATACTAACTATGATTCGCTTGTCTTGTCTGTTAGGATACTCAGTAGCTAAGATACTTAACACATCATCAGCTTCTACATTAGCCCACAGTTGTGCGTCTAGTTCATTAATCATCCAGTCCTTCATAGGTTTTAAGATGACAGGCAGTACTGACTTTCTTCTGTTAGACTTGTACTCAGGGAATAGTTTCCTTCTGAAGTTTGCTCGGTCACTAAGTGCTAACACTACTTCATCTGCTTTGAGTAAGTCTTTGAATTGTTCTATCCTTCCAATGACTCTGTCCTTTGCTACTGTCATGTCTGCGTGTACAGTCCACAGCTCTTCTTCCCATTGTATATTTTCTTGTGCTATGATTGACGATTCAAATGCTAATACATCTGCGTCAATTAGTATGGTTGTTTTACTCATAGAATATGCTCCAGTTTTCTTGGTATTTTTTATATTTTGATTTACTATCTGGTAGGATGTTTAACTTTAGTGTTACTCCTTTTATTTCTTTTCTCGGTATCATCCACCAAGTTTGCTCAGGTATAATATAACAACCTACAACATCTATTGTTTCACACATAAAATCCTTACTCTTACATCCTGCTCCACTATTTATACAGTATGTATTAACAGATGATTTCCTGCTTGAAGCTTTGATCTGAACTTTTAAACTACCTGCTGGACAAGTAACAATAAAGTCCCAAGGCATAGGAGTGGTAGGTAGGTGTGGTTCAAAGTTTCTTTCTAAACACTCTGTTGTAAACCTAGACTCTGCTATTGCTCCGATTCGTTGGGTATTTGAAGAAGGCATAGGATATGTAAGGTCAACTGTATCGTACAATTCAGCAACCTTCAAGTAGTAATCGTGTTCAAGTTCCGCTGTCATGTTTTCTTTCCCATCCAATTAGGTAAGCTAGGAACTTCTTTAACAAATCTATGTCGTCTTTAACTTTACCCATTGATTGATTACATCTGTTACATAACAGACCTCTTATCTTACCTGTCTTATGGCAATGGTCTACATCTAATCTCCTCTTATTACCTGAGCTTTGTCCATGTCGATTGCATATAGCACATTTACCTTTCTGCTCTGATAACATTTCTTCATAATCTTCAGGAGTTATACCGTATCTACTTTTAAGATGCTGTCTTCGTGTTAAAGATTCAAAATAGTCTTTGTTCTTTTCTTGCCATTCCCTCTGTTGCTCTCTCCTGCAAAGTATACACCGTTTTCCGTAACCTGTTTTTGATTTTTTATCTTTAATCATTTCAGTTATGGGTTTTGTTTTGTTACATTTGGTACAAGTTTCCGTTTTCATATTAGTGTGTCTCTGCCCATGACTTACCTATCTTATACTCACCATCCATAGGACAGTTCAACTTTAAGTCTTTACCTGCTGCTTGGATTGCTTTGATTGCTAACTCTCCATATGTCTCAGCTAGGTCAGGTTTAACTTCAGCTTGGAACTCATCGTGGATATTACCAACAAAAGAATACTCCCTACTGTGTTGCCATCCTAACTGCTGTAGTTTGTTGTGTAGCTTTATAAGTGCTACCTTCATAACCACAGCACCTGCTGATTGAAGTAACATATTAAGTGCAGCGTGTTCTGATCTGACTGGTAATACTCTACCATCTAGTCCTGTTAAACAAGCAGAGCGTCTGACTTTCTCCTCTATCTTTATCTTTAATATCTTTAACGCAGGTAAGTTAGATAAGAACTTCTTCTTTAATATTGCACCTTCTCTTGCTGAACCTTCCACTATCTGTCCAATCTTTGCGTCACCTGCACCGTATAAGAATCCGTAGATGAATGTCTTAGCTTGGTCTCTCGTCTCTAACTTAGCAGCTTGTTGATTAACTGTGTGGATGTCACCCTCTAATATATTCCTAGCGTACTCACCACCATCCCAAATAGCTAGGTAGTGTGCCAGCATTCTTAACTCTAACCCACTAGCGTCAACACCTACTAATACATTACCGTTAAGTGGGATGAATAAACTTCTACACTCCTTACCATACTCTGCTCTTGTAGCTGGTACTTGTGCTAAGTTAGGTTTGGAATGCGTACATCTACCTGTGACTGCACCGTTTGTATTGACTCGTCCGTGTACTCTATTATTTTTAACTAATTTAAGCCACCCATTCTCGCCTTCAGCCAATGCTCCAAGTCTTTTTACGACTAACAGATACTCTAGCAGAAGCTCGGCAGCTGGGTGGTTTATCTTTTTAAGAGTAGGTTCATCAACCTTTATAGTCTTACCGTCTTCACTGACAGGTATCTCAAATCCTAGTTCTTCAAAGCGTTCTTTGATTTGCTTCCTGCTGCCAGGATTGAAAGGTATGATCTCCTCCTTTACATCGAGTGCTTCAGCTTTGTTAACTAAGTTCTGTACCATACCCCTCTCTTTTAGTATAGCTTTTAACTTTGCTTTTGTAGGTGCGTTAATTACTTCAACTCCGTCCGTGCGTTCAACAGTTAATGAGTATCCCTTCGGAGTCTTCATCTTCTTAACGGTAGGTTCAAACATAGCTTGTAGTTTATCTTGTAGCTTTGCTCTTAACAGGATCAGCTTTTGTTCTAGCACTTCTGCTGCTGCTATATCAAACCCAAACCCTTTGCTTTCCTGTAAGCGTATGATGTAAGCGAACCAATGTTCTATGTCTACCATCTTCTTATTAGGTTCTTTACTTAGGAAGTGTTCGTACAAGGTCTTAGTAAC
>Ga0181421_1000222_pt1 | contig 16364 bp, 7 predicted proteins | sample 44SPOviralmetaG_FD_130146 | JGI IMG/M metagenome (GOLD analysis project Ga0181421, IMG submission 130146) | Marine viral communities from the oligotrophic San Pedro Time Series (SPOT) site, San Pedro Channel, CA, USA - 44 SPOT_SRF_2013-06-19 | ecosystem: Environmental > Aquatic > Marine > Strait...
AAATCACTAGACACATTAGAATTTAATAGGCTAACGTAACTTAAATTATTATTTTCTTGATTAGTGTATTGGTAGTAGCCTAAGAAATAAGTTTGTCCAACATCATCTTTTGAGTATAACGCTAGGTCTGTAGAAACTAAAGACATGCTAACATCGTTAGGAGGTATAGACGTAAGGGTAAACACAACACCTCGTTCAGCTAGGCTATTTGTATTTGTAAAACCTTCTAAAGAAACTCCATCTTCTACGCTTGTCACTATATACTCAGCACCAACTAAAGCAGAACTTAAATTAGTAGAATAGCTTTCACTTAAAAATGACTCATTTATATTGTCTTCTAATGAAATCTCTTTATTACCAACTTGTTTAATTCTACCAATAGATATAATTTCAGAACCATCACCAAAAGAAATTTGATCTGAGTCATTACTAACACCTGAAGAACAAAAAGGAATATCTGCATACTGTATACCTTCTTTAGTTTTATAATCTATAACATACATTAAAGATTTGTTAGGTTGAAATTCAACTCCACCATAATCTAAAGATTCATTTAACTCCAAAAATATGTTACTATGTATTTTAGATACTATAAAGTCTTTGTATATAGGATTTAATTTTTCTTTATCTTCAGTATATCCAAACACCCTAACTAAATCTCCTGGCTTTACATCTTTGTAAAACTCAGTGCCTTCACCTATAATTTTATTACTTTCATCTCTAGTAACAACACCATCAATCTTTCTAAAAGCAATACTTGTAGATATAACGTCATCATAGTTACCATAATACTGTCCCATATTAGAGAATAGTCCAGTTAAAAACTTAGTATCACTTTCTATACCAATAGCATTATAAGTCTTAACTGATGAAGGTTCAGCATTAAACACAAAGTCTAAGTAAGATAAGTTTCTATTACCATAGAATGTATTCATCTGAGCTTTATTTAACGTATTTCTATTATATATGTCAGAATCGTTATGTCTATATAGCCTACCTTTTTTAAACGTAATAAATTGTCTATCTATTTTAGAGTAAAACTCAGGTATAAAAGAGTAAAAAGATGTCCACCTATTTAAACCTTCTTGAAAAGCTACAGTTACAGGGTTAAATACTATAGACTCCTCATCATTTTGAATATTGTAAACCTGAGTTTCGTCTTCCCAATTAATAATGTCTTGAGCCCAAGTGCTTGCAGCAGAATACTGACCGACATTATCTTGTTTCATACTTTTTATTTCTGGGAACGTAACAACATACTCATCATACTTAGGATCGTAACCACCAACAAGCATATAAGATGAACTAGTTGTCATATATGTTTGTTGACTAACTGGACTATCAGGATTATACTTGACGTACATCTCACCAAGGTCTCTAAAGTAGTCTCTCATGTTATAGTCAGATATGACAGTAAGACCATCACCGCCTAACCTAAGAACAGATCCCTTTCTTATATCTACAAAGTAAAACTTCTGTCCATTCTGAGCAATAGACTCAGGGTGTAGACCACAACCATACTCACCAGCAAAAGTGTTAACATAGTTAGCTATAATGTTTTTTGATAAAGAAACTAACTGGTCAGCAGATGCTGTAGTTAAAATGTCTTTCTCAACTAAAACTCTACCAACTTTATTTTCGTGAAATATAATTAAGTCGTTATCTCTCATTTTAAGAGACTGTATAGAACCAAAGTCTACGTTGTAGTCAAAATAAGGGCTATTAGCTGGATTAAAACTAGATAGACCATTGATAGATCCTGTGCTAGAATAAGTCTCAGAGTGATAAACTGTAGCACTTAATCTTCTTTCTTCAGAGTTGTTGTTTACAACATTTATTCTACCTCTACTCCAATGATTAGTGTTATGAAAATCATTAAGAAAATAATCTTCACAAGGAAAGTTTTCTAAATTTTGTAAGTCTTCAGAAGATATAGATGTAAACATCTCTCTAGGCTTTAAGTACACATCGCCTGAGAGTATAGATATTGTTGCTGGTACGTCAGATACAGGTACACCAGTCTCGTCACTAAGAGAGTAGTTAGTGCTTTGATCTTGTAGATTACCAACATGACTTGCTATTATTGATCCTGGATTATTTATTTCAAGCTTATCTCCAACCTCATAGTAGAGCATACTCTCTTCTGATGTTGTTTTCTTTTCTCTATAAACCTCTGCTATTAACTTGTTGTATCCACTTGATGAAAAACTAAAACCGCTATGACCAATACTTACTGAGGTGTTATCCTCTAATTTAACAGTTGTAGATCCAGGATTAGCTATTCTTATATAAAAACCTGGATTTGTAGTAGCATCTATAGGACCATCTTCCAAGTCACCTTGATAGAAATCAAAACCAGTTATCTTAAAGTCTAAATATTCACCAAACTTTTTTCTTACACCATTGCTTTCACAACTTATAAACCTAATTCTATCACCACCTTTTTCTTGAAACTCAAAATCTAAATCAGAACCTGAGGCTTCGTTGTAGCTAGACTTGTTAGCTTTTAAAGACTGTAGTCCTATATATATCTGAGTATCACCTCCAGTACCTGCTTTACTCAATGGAGATGTTATTTGCATAAAATCACCAACAGTAGTATTACCTGTATAAACAACTTGATAGTGCGTAGCCCACCTAGGAGGTTTATTATAAACATCAAGTATAGCTGAGGATGTCTGACCTAAATCAATACCATCCTCTGTTACAAAACGATTGTAAACCCTAGATCCACTAAATTTGTCATACTTAGGAGCTACATTTACAAAAGAACATCTATTAGTTTCGTCAAAATAGACTAATCCAAAGTCATGAAAAGCACCTGTTTTAAAAGAGTTAAATCCTGGAGATCCAGAGGTAAACTTAGCAATGTGAGTATGGACTACACTTGCCCATCCATCATTATCATTAGCCCAACCAGGTGGATCTGTTGCACCACCTCCATTAGGTTCATTCTTATTATCCTTACACTCAAAATGTATTTTTAATACTGTGTTAGATTGAACTGAATTTAACTTTATAAAACCCTCCTCTTTTACTGCGTTGTCTGGATTATCACCACCTGAATTGTGAGCTAAAGTTGTTATAGTCCCACCATCATAATCGTCAGCATTAAATTGTTGAATTATTTTGTTGATTACCTGACTTTTTGTAACCAAGCCAGTAACATCAACTTTCATATTTAATCTACCAGCTCTTGTTTTTTGCTTGCTTCCTTCAAGCGAAAATGCAGCAGATCTTCTATTTAAACCCCATCGAATATTTATAGATATAGTTTGAGAGTTTTCATCGTTTAAAGAAATATTACTAAAGTCTAAATAAACAACCCATATACAATTTTGCTTTGGACCAGACTTCCATTCACTACCACCAGTACCACCTTCAATAGCCTCTGCCATAACAGTACCATTTCCACCACTTTCATTTGTAACTTGAGTTGATAGAGCAGATGAAGTATAAAATTTAAGAGAGTTAGATATAGACTGAACCTTAGGTCCCTCCTCGTTAAATCTAGAATCAACTACTATTGGGGTGTTATCATAACCCTCAACAACATTACCATAAGCTATTCTGTTATTAGATAATATAGTTTGTGCTTGTGCTAACTTAGGTACAACATCAAAAAGTTTCTCAGAGTCAGATCTATCAACAAAAGGGTATATACCATTATTTTTAAATTTAATTCTAGATTTGTCTATAGTAAGATAATAATCTGAGTCAGTTATTAACTCGTTCTTTAAAATTTTAAGGTAGGTTATAAAATTGTTTTCTACAGTATCTATAAGAAAAAACTCACCAGTGTTACCTTTTCTAGCTACTATCTCAGTTTTTTTAACATCAGACATAGTATCAAAATATTCTACGTCAATAATGTTAAATGAATCTCTATAATCTTCATGTGTTAAAGGAGTGTTTAAAGAAAACTGTGGATCTAATTTTACATCTGATATACCACTATAAGAGGATAACTCGTTATCATAATATCTATATCTATACTTAAACTGAAAAAGGTTATCTAGTATATCATTTTTAGACGTAGTAAGATCTTTCTCAAGCTCAGGTTGAGGTCTAAGGGTTGGTTGGTATTTTATAACATCCATGTACTTAGATCTATCATGAGTACCCCCAAAACTAATCAAAGGTGAGTAGGCATTTTCAGGATTTGCATGTAATAATATACCAGATAAACTATTACCGTTCTGGTCAACCATAGCAGCACTAAAAGCCCAAGGGCAGTTAGTAATATAACCAGCTACGTTATTATTCACATCTACACCTATAAGATGTAAAGGATTAGCTGATGCGTCAGTAAATGAAGGTGCGTCACCTTTTAATGTAATAGTGGTCCCTGATATAGAGTCAACTTGAAAATAATAAGCAAAATTATTATTAACTATTCCTATAAAGTCATCAGGCTCTAAATCAACACTAGATATTGCAGAACTTGACGTTACAATAAAGCTGTTTTCTATAACATTAAAAGTTACCCCTTGAGGTATTTTTCTAATTATACCAGTTACTTTAGCATACCCATTGTAAGGAGATAAGTCAGGACTACTTACGTGTGCATATATATTATCGTCAATATTAAATCCACGAATATTAATATCAGTTTTAGTTATATATACTGTAGAGTAGTCACTTCTATAATAAAAATCATAAAACTTAATTCCATCTGTAATATTAAATTCATTTTGTTTTGCTAACTCAACATTTATTTTTCTTGGTCTATTTTTATTATCAGTCCAATATAATATGTTTTCTATTTTATTTACTCCAGTTATAGGGTTGTCTACATCAAAGTTTAATATAGACTCAAATAAACCACTACTACTCATTCTACCATCTTGATATACAGTTTTTATATTGTCAGTAAATAAATTATACTCTAATATAGAATCGTAGCTTCTTTTAGGACCACTATATATAACAAAATAATAAATACAATTAGTTGGCTTATCTTCATAAGCACCAATACAACGATGATATTCAGACAAAACATTACTAGACGTACTAGTCGTAATCGTAGTCAAAGGAGTTGGTTTATCTGTAGCAAACAATGCAGTTGTTGGAGTAGCCATTTTTATATATTATTTTTTGTCATTCTTCTTGCCCCTAAAATATCAAACGGTAAGTTCTCTGTAACATCTTGAGATTTATTCATTATAATATCTGAAGAACCTGAAGGATATATGTATTCATCTGAGTTTAAGTTTTGACCATCATAAGAAGGTAAGACTAAAGCTTCAACAAAACTTTCTACGCTATCTACTGCACTTTTTACTGTCTTATTACTTGGTCCCTGCTGTATTTGTTCAACATGTAGTTGAAAGTTAGCACCACCATCAGTCACATTATTAGGATCTTTAGTGTTATCTACATTCCAATTCCAGTTATAAGTATTATTCTTATAAATATCAACAGTATTTAATGAAGGTATTAATTGCAAATCACTTGTGAGATCAGGTCCTGTGTTATAATAAATATTCCAACCAGTTTCTCCACCTAAAAACTCTACCTCAACCTGCAAACCATCATCAATACCTTGACCTTCTAAATAACTTGTTTTCTCGACAATAGGTCTTTGTCCTCCCCTGTCTCCAATTATCTTATCACCACTAGATGAAGATTTGTAACTATCACCATTAGTGTCAACTAAAGAAGATGCAGGATTAAGGTTTAATAAAGTAAATTTAATTGTGTAATTTTTACCAGTGCTTGGAGAATAAAAAGTAACATAAAAAGTATTAGGGTTTCCAATATAAAATTTACCATCTATATTACTATTAAGAGTATCGTTATAATTTAAATTATTTGTTAATCTATTTAAATCAGACACTATTATTTGTTCAGGATGCTTAGAAGAAAAAATATTATTACCATCAACACCACCTACAAACCCCCTTCTAAACAAAGAAGTTACACTAGATCCATCTAAAACTTGAAATCCTGGATTATTTAAAAATCCACCAGAAGAATCTAAATTAATATTTTTAGGTTGTAAATCAGGAATGTTAGAATTTTTTATAACTATATAAGATGGAGGTATATTACTATAAAAGTCACTAGGAGTTTTACCACTAATAACAGGAAGCCCACCACTAAAACTTAGTAACCATTTTTCATTGTTTACAGAAGAAGGCACTGAACCACCATCAACCTCACTTAATAAAGAATGGAGGTTGTTTACAAAAGTATTTTGAAGTGATATTTGTTCTTGAACATTATTTTGATTAGCATTAAAGTCATTAATAAAATTAGTAATATCACTAGATGTTACTGTAGAGCTAACACCAAAGTCCTCTATAACATCAATAATTAATTCAGATAATGCTAATATGTTTTTATTTGATAATTTAAATGCTTCATTATAAAGAGTTATATCTTCTTTAGCTTGTTGCAACTCTACTGATAATCCATCTATAGTTGTTTGTTGATCTAAAACTCTTTGACTTAGATTTTCATTTCTAGCTTTAAGCTGATTAACGTAACCAAGAAGTTCTAATATTAAATTACTAGTAACAGTATTATTATCCTCAAAAGTATTTAAAGATATTTTTTCTATGTCTGCTATATAATCTCCACTTCCAACTACTCTTATGCGTATAGATTTACATGGAGACTGTAAATTAACAACTCTAGAAAATAGACCTGTATCAGTTATTGTAAATCCTTGACTAGTTGTTGTACCATTATCTAACAGAAAGTCAACTACTAAACTACATTCTTTAAGCTCAAGAGTATTAACAACTAATACATATAAACCCTGACCTAAGTCTACACTTTGACTTAATAAACCTGACTCTCCAAAATCTACTTTATTAGACGTAGCTCTTCCATTTTGAAACTTCCAATTGTCACCTGACCACTGAGTAACAGGACTAATAAACTCACCGTTACTTAACTTTTCCGTTAACACTACAGGGTTATTAAGTTGACTGTACTCAGATATAATATTTTGTATATCAGTGTTTGAAACAGCAGCTAAATCGGTAGCATCAATATTAGCTTGAGTAATGTCATTAATTTGATCTACTAAACCTTCATAGGTTTTTGATAAAAGTGTAAAATCTTCTTCTAAACTAGTGTAATCTAATTTAAGTCCATTAAAATCTAACTGCAAAGAAGCGAGGTTTGCTAAGGTTTCAGCTTGAGACTGTTCTAATTCAATTATTCTGTCTTCTGCTTCCCTAAGTCTACGTTCTAATTCTTTATTTGTATCCTCTAATTGTGCAGTAAGATCTTCTTGATTAGATAAAGCACTTGTTTGTGTTGATAGCTCTTCTTCAAGTTTTTCTATATCAAGTCTAAGTCTAGAAATAATGTCATTTAAACTAGCCTCTTCTCCATTTTGTTGAGTTATAGTAGCTGTTTGATCAGCAATAATCTGATTAGCATTACTAAGATCTTTAGTAAGGTTATTTATTGTTTCTGCTTGAACAGCATTTAAATTTTGTTGATTTTCAAGAAGTTCAGCTAACTGTTTATTAAAAATAGTAAGTTCATTTATTTGACTTTCAGAAGCGTTATTTTCACTTACTAAAGAAGATAGTTGTTGCTCTAAACTTTCTATTTTACTTGCATTAACTGCTACAGTTTGCTGTAAACCTGCAACAGTGGTGTTTAATTCTATTATTTCCCTATCTTTTGAATCAATTGTCGCTTGTAAACTAACAACTTGTTGTTGAGAATTTAATAAATCTTGCGTTAATTTATCTAATTCTTCTTGTAACTGAGCATTAGAAACTATACTAGAATCTAAAGCTTCTAAATTACTAACAATATTAGTCAAAGCCTGATTAACATCATCCTTAGAAGATTGATAACTATCTATAAGGTTTGTTATATTAGCGTCACTGTCAGGATCATCAATACCAATAATTATATCTTCAAGACTATTAAGAGTATTTTGTAGTTTATCTACTTCACTTTGTAACGTAGAATTAAGGGCGTTTGCACTTGTTAACTGTGTCGCAGCACTAGCAGTATTTATAGCAAGTTGAGCATTTAAAGTACTCAGTGCCTCTCCATGTGCAATTTGATCATCCTTTATTTGAGTTTCAAGATTACCTATTTGTGCGTTAGCAACAGCAAGCTGATCTTGCAAGTTTGTGTACTCAAAATGACTTGTAATATCAATATCATCTTGATCACCTACACTCACCTTTGTTAACCTCAAAGAGGTGCCAGGGTACCACTCTGGAACTTGAGTAACATCTTCACCGTCTTTAAGTTTTTGTAATAACTCTTCAGAGTTTTTAGCAAAGGCTAAATTAAAATCAATACTAAGAGATGTTTGAAACCTCATAGCTAAAGAACTAACCTCAGTCTTTTCTAAAAGCAATCTTAAGTTAGTAATAGTCATACTGTCACTAGAAGAAAAAGTGTTTTTAAACTTTATTCCTATAAGAGAATAATTAAAACTAGTATCTATAAATGAAGATTTTGATCCGTTTGAATCAGTACCTACAGCCTGAATATCTAAAACGTTAAATGTAAAAGAATTACCTGATGGTAGTCCTGCAACAGTATACGTTAATTTATGAGACTTACCTGCTAGTAAAGGAGCTTTTAATAAGTAAAGCTCATCAGCTATAATATCTGTACCTGCAAATGTTATAGTACCTTTATCAATACTAAAACCAGCCTGTTCTACAATCTCTTCACTATCATAGTAATACTCTAACTGATTATATGATTTAGTGTCTGCATTTACAGTACCTTGTATTGACCTTTTTCTTCCAGCTAAAGGAGTATTTGTAGTAAAGTTTTTTGAAACGTTAGATAGACTTGATACCATACCGCCACCACCAGTTACAAGAACTGGATTAACACCCCCACCGTTATCAACAGTTTTAACTATAGCGTCAAGCATGTTAGATAGTTGGTGTTGATTAGAATCAAATTGAAATTGACTACCAGAACCAGTTTCTGTAGTTTTAGTATCTAAATTTAAAAATTCTTGAACATCAAAATTACCATTACCAAGATCATTAACACTATAAATATTAACATTGTTTGTTGGCGTTATAGATGGATTTGATGGCTCTTCACCTCCTACTTCAAGGTCCCACGTAGCACCTGAGTTACTATCAGTATCACCAGGACCATAATTATTTTCTGCATCATCAGATGAATTTAAAGATGCGTGAAAAGAGTTTTCTGAACCTAAAACTACAGTACCACCAAGTTGAGCTCCATTATACAATTGATTAGAAAGCCAAAGAGAACCTAGTGGTAGATCAGGAGTTATTGTTTCACCCCAAAATTGACCAGACACTTGAGAACCACTACTTTTAAAAGTTAACGCAAAAGGTGCGTTAGTTGTAGCAGCCTCATAAGTTATTACAAAATCTTTAGTGGTATCAAAAACGTTGTTTACAGTTAAAGGTTGTCCACTTCCATCGACTATTGAGGACACTGTTATATTAAGGGGCTGCCCTGTTAAAAGATTGTCTACTGTTAAGCTATGTAAAAGACCACCTTCTGAAAAATAAGATAAAAGATCACTTGCAATACCTGTTTTATCTTCTTGACCTTCAAGATAAACAATAGGACCCTGTACTGGTGGAAAACCAAATTCAATAGCGTTACCATCATCGTCATAACTAGCGGACATATAAAAAATGCCAAAATTATACCTAGCACCAGGTTGTTCTTTAGTACCTCCAATATAAATTTTTTGAGTATGAATTACTGTACTTACAGGAACCTCCTCTATCTGTATATGACCATTATTAGATGAAGTAAATTCTAGTATCTGGTCAGTCTCGTCTATAAATTGAAATGGTACAAGGGTGTTACCCTCTATATTTTCTACAGAGCCAGAGGTGCCATCCATAGATGCCATGTTTCTAATATTTAAAGCATCTCTATAGTCACCATCTTTAATTATTCGTGGATCTGAATCTTTATCCATCCCACCTGTAAATACTCTCTTATCCTGTGCCATTATTACATTTTAGGAGATTGCTTGAATGCTTTTCTAGATACTGCCATTGCTGTTTCTTTGTTAAAGCTCATCATCCTAGCTCTAGCTAATCTTTTCTCATTATAGTAAGCTCTCTTAGCCATTTGTTTTTCGTTAGCAGGAACGCCACGTTTTCTTTGTATGTACTTGTAATATATGTAACAACGTAAAGCCTCTTCACAAAACTTATGCACTTTAGGTCCATCACCAACAACACCTAACTGCAGTAACTTTTGACTAAGTATTGGTACTATATTTGCTGACCCATGTTCAGTTACAGTTTGACTTAAATTAGTAGTAAAGGTATTAAGATTTTTAGGGACCGAAGTTATGTCACTGTAAGTTAAAGTTACAGTACTAGTATTAGGGCTAAGAGATGCCTTTATTTTACTATTACTTGCAGATAACCTAAACTCAGGGTACCCCTCATTTATAACGTTTAAAAATTTTGTAGCAATAGATGATGCACTATCTATACCAGAGAATTTTATATCTGTATTAGAGGTAGGGTCAGTATCAAGTTTAAATGTAAACGTTATAGTATCTGTTGAAGATGTTGGACTTGGTACTGCTAAAATAGTTGAATTTCGTATACCATTACTCGTATCTTCAGAGTGAGCAGCATTGAATGTAAACTTTATAACGTGATCTACAGGTTGAATATTACTTATGCCATCAGATATATACTCCATAAATACTGTTTTACCAGATAGGTCTGAAGAGAAGTTTATAGTGTCATCATCTCTATTTAACATATAATATCCTAAGTTATTTTTTCCTCCACCTACACCATACTTTCTACCCATATCAACATGATAATAAGGATTATTCTCATTATAAGGATCGTCATTTACTTGTGCTGTTACTGTAGCATCTAAAGCTAAGTCAGATTTATAACCTAAAGGGTGAAACTCATCATCATCACCTCTATAACCAATACGCAAAAGTTTAACATAATCGTTTGGTAAAGTAACCTGAAGTGTTGTAGAATCAACAAGCATTGTAGTTGTTTTAACCTCTTGCTCTGCATCAAACTTAAGCTCCCTTAAACCTTGTAATGCTAATAATCTTAATTGATATATCTGTGCGTCTTTATCGTAAGACGTATCATCTATTGTTAATTGAAAGTCATTTACGACTTCATCTATACTTGTATAATCTATTGCCATAATTAACTATCTGCTTTTAGTTCGCTAGCTTGAGCATACTGAACTAAATCAACCTCTCTAATTGTAACCCCTAAATATTCTAATATTTTTATTACTATCTCCCCATGAACTCTTGATGATATAACGAACTCTCTAGATTTAGTAGAGTCATAAACTGGTTTTCCAGCAACAGTTACATAAGACCACTTTGGAGGTTGATTCTTGTCATAGTAATAAGAGTAAATACTTACCCTCTCTACATTTTCAGGAAACACGTTTATGTCAAAACTACCTCTAGAAGACTGAGAGCCAATCATTAAGGCTATTGGGTACATCATTGAAGGTGAGACCAAACTACTTCTTAGTATTTGATTTATATCTTTTGCGTCTACTATTTCTACTGGTATATTCGATGATATACTCTGGTCATTACCTGAGAGAGTAAAAATGCTTTCTATATAATCAGAGTCAACAGTTGCAGAACCGTCTTTTAGATCTTTTTTTGAAATAGATAAAAAACTAGCTATATCTTGTTTTGCTAATTCTGGAGTTAAATTCTCTGCATATATGCCTTGCGACCTTCTAGTAGGGGATTTTTCTTTTATTAAAGAAAGTCGTTTATTATATAACTCTAACTCTGCCTGTTTTGCTAATAAGTTAAATTCAGATGGCGTTATAAATCCTCTCTGCTCTTTATTTGCAAAGGTTTGTACGAGTCTGTATACTTCATCAATCGTCATTGTTCTGTTATTTATTCCCTAGCAAAAGTACAAAATAAATCCGTATAACAAAAAAAGGGAGACCGTTAAGTCCCCCTTCCATATATATAGCATTAATGTATTATCCATTAATCGCCTGCAGTCTTCTTTCTATCTCTGCGTACACTTGCTCTCCTTCACCTTGAGAACAGTAATCTACCATCTTATCTAAAGGTTTTATACCAACTGGTGGTATACATATTGTGTTACCTGATGCAGACCATGTAACGCTTTTACCCTTCATAGATATAATACCAGATTCTTGAGCCATTAGTAATACTTGCTTCATCTCTGTTCTAGGATCGTTCATACCAGCTAAGAAACCTTTAGGGTTCTTCTCTGCTTGTACTTTCATATCCCAACGAACCTCATCAACACTTCTATCAATCTTTATACCTAACACCTTAGCATATCCCATAAGCTCATTTACAGGCATTTTAAGAGCACTTTGTACAGCTTCCATAGTGTTGCCTACTTCTTCTATTTTTTGTTGTGCAGACTTCTCATCATCTTTAGCAGTAAATATAATAGACTTAGACTTTATTCTATGTGGATTACTACCGTTAGCATTACACAAACTTAAATACTTTGTTAATGTAGGGTTAGTGTGATCAACAAAAAGATAACCATTATTAAAAGCAATAGGTTCTCTCATTTTTGCGTTCTCAGATTGCTCATCAGCATATATGGATGTCTCTCCAGGAACATATCTAATCTTTTTATTTTCACCTGTTTCAGGATCAAATATAATATCCTCAGCTTTAATTAAAGAAACTATAGGATACTGTGGCATACCATTTTTCTTTTTAGATCTAACTACAAGTTGGTATACTGTTGGTTTAAAATTGTTTTGCTTGTTTGAAAAGTTCGGAACAAACTTTTTCTCTACTACGGGAGCCTTAGCTACAACCTTAGTAGACGTAGGAGGCGTAACAGCCTTACGTGTTTTTGTTGGTGTCATAATAATTATTTTCTAAAATTAACTTAAAGTTTTATAAAGGGGGAGAGAAAATCCCTCCCCCAGTAAATATAATTAACTATCTCTAGTTATTAGCTAGCGTCAATTATTGTAATTGTAGCACAAGCTGTAATATGCTCACTGCAAAAAACTGATTTTTCACTGTCTGCAATATTGATAAATCCAAAGCTACCACCCAGTCTATTAATAGATTGAGCAATATCTTCCATAACTTCTTTATGCTTGCCAACAGTAATGTCAAGAGCAACAACTGTATAGTCTGCTCCTGAATCATTATCTAGTTCTTGACGTGATTCAAAAAATAATCTAAGGTCACCTGTATTACTCATCTCAAAATGAGATAATTTACTAGCAGGAAACATAGCTACTTCTTCTGTAGATGTTGTTCCATCTATAGCTGATTTTGCAAAATATAAGTACTTTTCCATTTTCTTATGTCTTTATATATTAATAATTATGATTTTTTGAACAATAAGAAACGGTTAGGAGCAAATCCTTCAAAACCACGTTCAGTACGGTAGTGAGATCGCAACTCGTCTTTCTCGTTAGTTCTGTTTTGTAGAACTGCAGATCCAGTTAACCAGTGCTCCATCTCACGAGAGTAACCATTCGCAGCTTTGTATCGCATACGTAAAGAAGGAATGCTTTCTCCTGATCGTGCATCTCTTTGATTATCCATAGGAATACACATACCGTATCCATTAAATTTGAATCCATCTGCACCTAACAAGTCAGGACGGTTGAATAGATCATAAGTTTTCTTGTGGAAAGTGTAACCACCACGAGAGAACGAGTTGAAACCTAAGTTCAACGCCATGTCTTTGCTATTTGCAAAAGTACCATAGTTAGCACCACCAGCAGCGTAAGCTCCTTGTGCAGCTAATAAGTCGTCAATATCTAAAGATAAGTTAATACCAGCGTAAAGAGCCATCTCTTTTGCACCTCTAAATTTATCCAAAGACTTTACAGCAGCATCAAAGTCAGCCATTGTAATTGCTGAAGAACCAAGATCCATAGTTTGACCTTTGTTTTCCATAAACTTCAATAGACCTTCTGTTGTTGTTACTGTGCCTCCATTGCCAGTAGTGTTATCAGCACCATCCTCTAATCCAGAAGCGGATTCACCTACAATCATTGCAAGCTCAGAGTAGTCCATAAATCTTTGGTAAGTATCAGCCTCACCTTGCAGGTACCATAAGTAACCAGAACCAAACTCTTGGTTATTTACTTTTACATAGATAGCGTTAGTTGCTTCAGAACCTGAAACAGAGAAAGATTCTTTAATAATCTGACAAGAATTAGAATACTGAATTACACGTGGTGTAATACCATCACCTGGCTGGTCAGTTCTTTCTGCGTAAGCGTTACCTACAATAGCAAAAGATTGAGATGCTACAGTACCTGCTTTAGCTCCAGAAGAAACTAATTTTAATTGAAAATTATCTTCTGGTTGAGAAGAAGCAGATCCATCAGCTTTACCAGTTACATAATACATTACGTTATCAGCACCCAATAAAAGGTCACCATCACGAACTGAAGTGTTACCAGCATCAGTTCCCGTATCTGTAAATCCTACAGCTATAGTTAAATCACCATCAGAGCTTACTGAACCTGTGAACGAGTTATGAAGGAATGTTTCTTCATAGTGCTCAAACTTGTTAGCTGTAGTTTCTTTTTTAGAACCTAAAAGTTCCATAAGACCAGTAATCCCTTGATTACCATATCTTTTTATTAGTTGCTCATCTACATCACGCTTAGTTAATAAGTTACTACCGTCAGATGCTGCTGCTAAAAGAGTAGCACTGTTTACGTAGTTTGATGTAGTTGCAACTGCCACATTTGAAGGAGTCGGGTTCATTGCTGGACTCGATCCTAAACTTACTGTTGCCATTTTTTTATATTTTTAAAATAATAATTAATTTTCGTTTTTAACCTAAAATTTGTTTTCTCAACATATCAAGAGTTGTTTGTTGCTTCTGAGGTGCATCTTGCTTGTCTTGTGCAAATGATGGGTTCTTAATCTCATTAATTACGCTTTCTGTTCCTTTGCTTCTGTACTGATTAGCGACACCTCGAACAATCTTATCTATGTTGTTCAAGATATACATATCTGTATTGAGCTTGTCAAAGTCCCAGTCACCACCTTCGTCTACATACTTGTCAAAGAAACTTTCTAGGTCTGAGTTGTAATCCTTGATTTCATTCCTTGCGGAATCGTCAAGTTGATAAACAAACTCTTCACCCTGATCGTTCATAGCGAATGATATACCATCTAAGTCATCAACCTCAGCACTCATAGTGCCAATCCATTCATCTCTATCCTCTGGGGATATAGAAGAATCTTCTAACTCTGTAGGCATAGCATACTCTTCTTTAACCTCGTTAAAGTAGTCTCTAGCTTCTCTAGCGTCCTTCATGAGTTGAACCTTACCAGCGTTCATTTGTCTCTCGTTATACTCCTGCTTGTCTGTCTTGTAAGTTGTAGCCATATAATCATTTAACTCAGCTTCAGTTAAATTAGGATTATCTAATCTTAGATACTCCTTTAGGACTGCATCGTCAGACACGTTGGATAAATCAACAGTTTGAGTGTTTAGGTAATCTTGAACTGATCGACCAGTATTTCTAACATACTCATTAATAACCTTAAGCTGCTCGCTTGCAAAGTCATTGCTTTCTGTTTGGTACTCATCGTTATCAAAATCATCAAATGATGATATGTCTCGCCCAAGCTTTTCGCTAAGGTATTGTAAGACAACTTCGTCATCACTGATTTCCTCATCCTCTTGCTGCTGACTAACTTGAAATTCATCAACGTTAGTCTCCTCAGTATTTAAAGAACTCTCTTGTGTTAAGTCTACAACGTTGGAAGGTTCCTGAGTTGTAGGTTGAGATTCAACTGGTTGGTTCTCATCTCCAGTTAAATCTACAATATTATTTTGTTGGTTTTGTGATTGAACAACCTCTCCACCAAGTTTACTTAATAAGTCTTCTCTTATATCCATTGTCTTAAATTTAATTCATGTTAATTTCGCAAATATAGTTGTTTTTATTTTACTATCAAATTATTGAGTAACATTTTGTTGCTCACCTAAAGGACCTCTACGATCTTTTCTTTGTTCAATCATCTGAGATTGATTCATAGCAGATTCTTTTTGAACAGCTTTACGAACCTCTCCTTGTATAGAAGCAGTGCCCTCTTTACCAAGATTTCCAAGCTCTATCTCTCTTAATCTTCTTTGATGCTGAGACTGCTCAAACTGTTCTTTTAGTTGAAACTCTAATTGTCTTAACTGCATCTCTGCTTGAGATTTAGCTTGTATTCTAGCCTGCTCTACTTGAACTTCAGCCTGCATCTCTTGTTGCTTAAGTTGTGCAGCTTGCTGTGCTGATTGTTGCTGTAGCATAGCATTCTGCTGTGAAGCTTGTTGAGCCATAGCTTGTTGATCTTTTTGGTATTTAGTTCTACGAAGAATAAGCATCTGATTAGCCATCTTAACATTTCTTAT
>Ga0181421_1000224_pt1 | contig 16282 bp, 19 predicted proteins | sample 44SPOviralmetaG_FD_130146 | JGI IMG/M metagenome (GOLD analysis project Ga0181421, IMG submission 130146) | Marine viral communities from the oligotrophic San Pedro Time Series (SPOT) site, San Pedro Channel, CA, USA - 44 SPOT_SRF_2013-06-19 | ecosystem: Environmental > Aquatic > Marine > Strait...
GTGCTGCTCTTCAATATATTTAATTACTTCTTGGCGACGATCATAGGAAATATCGTTATCTACGTCGGCAAGTAGAGACCCATCAAGATAGGTAATGCCATCCACAATAGTCTTTTTTGCTCGACTTTTGGAGACGAAACGCTCAAAGAAAAGGTCATATTTGATTGGGTCTACGTTTGTAACGCGCAGTAAGTAAAGAACTAGAGATCCAGCCGCAGATCCACGACCTGGGCCAGTCGGTATCTCATTTTCGTGGCAAAAGTTCAGGACATCCCAATTTAAAAGTATATAGTCGATAAATCCCAGCTCTTTTAGGATAGAAAGCTCCATTTTTACACGATCATAGTATTCTTTTTTATTATCTAGCCTATCAATACCTCTCTGTTGTACTCCACGGAGGCATAATGCCCTCAGAAGGTCGTAGTTCGAAGATTTAGGGTCAATACCCAGTTCAAGGTAGAAACGCTTTTCTACGTCAATCTCTGGCAGGCGGACGCCTGGAGGCATTGGGTGTTTGAGAGGATTTAAATTTCTAATTCCCATAATTGTTTTTGAAATATTTCAAAGTTCTTTTCTATATCGTATAAAGCATCATGTAGCTTTTTTTCATCAAAGTCAATCTCATAATGCTCTAACAAAAACTTTTGATTTGTCTTCAATCCTCTTTCTCTGTAATTTAGATATCTTAGTTGCCAAGATATAAAATCGTCTTTGTCGGGAGTTTTGTTGCCTTTGGCTAAAGCTGCAGCAATGGCTTTTGTATCGAAGCATCGCTTACAAAAAGAGTAATCTATTTTTACATTTAAATTACGGGCGATAACCCCAAGCATATACAAGTCATAGCCAAGAATGTTCTGACCTACAACGATGATATTGTCATCACTTATTAAGTTCATGAACTCTTTAAACACTATAGCAGGATCTTCTGCTTTAGATAGGTAGTCTTTTTTATCAAAGCCTGTGATCTTAGCAGCCTCTTCTGATACATTAAGCTCGTCCCATTTCAGGAATCTATTTTGTTTTTTTGTAATCTTTTTGCCAGTAGCTTCAATCCAAGCAAGTTGCCAAGGCTTAGATGAAACAAGGTTTAAACCTTCAGTCTCTGTGTCAAAGATGATATATTTTTGATCAAATTTAAATCTTAGTAAGTCTTCCATTATTTATCCTCCTTCCAGGCTTCTATGCAAAAACGATCACTGCCAAAATGGTCAAGTCGTGGATTAGATAGGCTGGCTTGTCGACCAGGCTGACGATTGCAAATACATTTGTATGTTTGAAAAGCTTCAACATCTTCTCTGTTTTCATAGTAAATTGATTTCACTTCTACTGATGGGTTAGGGTTGTTTTTAATAAACTCTTCGATTTTTGAACGTAGGATTCCATCATAAGGAAGCCCATTATCTTCTAAGCAAAACCAAATTTGATCTGGCAGCTTTGGCATACAATTGCAGAAGCCTACTAAATTTTTGTGTAAAAATGAATCGTAAAATGGAATGCAAAATTTTATGTTTTTGTAGTCAAACCAAGGAGTCTTAATTTTGTTATCAAAACTCTGCGTGTGGAGTTTGTAAAGTTCTTTGCATCCTTCGTCCCCATCGGGGTAAGCTATAATTTTGCTTTCGGATTCTGGGCTTTCATCATCATTAAAGATTGATAATCTTAGTCCAAACCTCAGTCTTTCACCAAAAAGACGAAAGGCTTCTGGAAATCCAGTCATAGAGTCTTCGACTAGGAAGACTTCGTCAATTTTATTGTCATCAGCAATTCGGTATACGTCTTCTAGACGAAGTATACTTTTACCAATAGAGAAGTGAGTTTTAAATAATGGTACCATGCTGGTGATAATACAGCACTAATACTTATTTGTCAAGTGTTTTGGACAACCTTCATAGTATTTTATTTCGTGGCTACCTCCATCTGGAACCATATCTTTTTTAAATTCATCTTGGAAGCATGAAGAGTGAAAATCCCCTTCTGCATCTAAAATATTAACGTACCAAAAATCAAACTTATAAGGGCAGTGCCACATGACGCTTCCGTCTTTTTTTAGTTGACCTTTTTCTTTAGCAAATCCACATTGCAATCTACCCCCAAATGAACCATCATCTGGAAATCCCTTATCTATGGCAAAGTTTGATACGGCATCTTTTTCGTCAAAGTTTTCCAAGTACTCTTGAATTGATGAAAGCTGTAATTCAAAGCCCTCTAAATCGTCTTCATCAATCGCCTTCATTTTCATCAAACCATTCTTTTTTAAATTAAATTTTAAAAATAAAAATTCAGATGTTCTATTTACGTATTCTGGGAAAAGAGTTTTGACTGCAAGAGAATACATATAATCCTGGAGATTGTCTTCCTTTTCTTTACCCTCAAACATTTTCTTGCTGGTCTTATAGTCGCGGATGATTGCAATCTTTTTATCTTTATACAGGAAAAGTTGATCAATAAAGCCACGAATGTGATAGCCGTTCTGTTCTATATCAAAGTCTAACTCTGCATGAGCTTCATCTGGTATGCCCAGTTCTTCTCCATGAAAGTTGCAGTCTAGACCGTTGAGTATCATCTCTTTGATTAGGTTCATATTATCATCATCAGTAACTCCGAGTTCGGAAGCGTCAGACATGATTAGATCTTTTACAGCTTTAGATGCAAACGGATCTTTGGCCTTAACAACTTTATTAAAATGAGTCTTTGTCTTTTGCTTGGACAGAAATTCAAAAACATTGTGGCAAACAGTTCCCCGCCTTGCTCCATCATTATTTGTATCTGGAAGTTTTTGTTTGTACTTACTCCAGTATATCCAACTGCATGATTGCGCCGTTTTAATACGACTTGCTGATAGTTTAACTTCCATTTAAAATTTTTATTAATTTTTTGCAGTGCGTATTTTTAAATAATTTATCATTTGATTTTATCTTCTTTAATACATACTCTTGAAATTTGTTGTCACCCAAGCTCCACTTGTCTTTTCGCTTATACCACTTTTTAAAGTTATCTAGTGTAGCTGTATCGCGCTCTAGCATATCTCCGAAATCGTTGCAGACAGGAGGGTTAATTTTAATTAGAGATAGATCAAAGACTGAGGATAATTTTGCTGCGACCTTTATAGAGGCTAAAGCCCCAGTATTTTCCTCTTTACTGTCATCGTTATTTGTTGCAATAATAATTCTTTTTAAATCAAAAGAGTTTAAGTACGAAATCATTTTTGCAGAAATATCTAACCCAGCTAACATTAGCACGTTGTCGTAGCCAGCTTCATATAAAGCCATGCAGTCGCCAATACTTTCAACCAATATTACTTCTTCTTTTTTTTCTATATTAGAGTGCGAAAGATGGTGCGGGTAAATCCAATTTGTTTTGCGACCAGTGTGCTTCCATTTTGCGATATTTTTATCGTCTGTAATAGTGCGACCAGAAAAACCATGTATTTGATTATCTAGATCATAGATAGGGAAAACAATTCTGCGGTACATTTTACCGCCACCAGCATATCCGCATTTAAACTTGTCTTGGGTCTTTGATGATATGCCCCTCTTTTCATAGAATGTTTTCATTGGTAGAAGTTTACTTAAGTGAGACTCTGGGTATATTTTTTCCATTTCTATTTTTTCTTCTGGTTCTTTTTCTCTACCACTGCTATTGAATGATACTTCATTCCCGACCGAGTACTCTTGAAGTATTTTTGGGTCTTCTGTATTTAGTGTCTCTTTAACTAAAGCAATAAAAGGTTTTGATTGCTCGTCTCCCCCGAAATCTCTCCACACTCCAGAGTCTTTATATATTATAAGAGAGGTGTTGGTTTTTCCATTTCTAAAAATTGCACGGCTCCTCCAGTGACTACCGCAATCTTGAAGTGGGTATCCTAGTTTTTCTAGGAAATTTCTGTATTGATTCATAGATCGTCAAAAGAAGGGATGACGCTTGGGTCACTTCCAACTAGGTCACCACCAGTGTTTCTGAAGTTTACGATATCTCGCAAGTCTCCACGCTCTGTAATATTAAAGTTTGCAAATTCCAGATTAACAAAATTCTTTCTTAGATTGTCATCGACTTGAACGGGTTCAATTGCACCAGCAATATCCTTACCTAGATGTCGAGATTTAACGTTGATTAATTTATGTGTACCAAACTGTGGGCCTTCTTCTGTAATTTCATCACTAGTTTTTTGACGAAGAATAAACATGTGCGAGCAAAACTGAGTAATCCGATCAGACAAAGAAACAATAGACTCGTCGTCGACGATGTTTGCGCTCTGACGATTGGTGGTAATGCCACTGCGATTTGACTGCACTGATGTAATCATTGGGATTACGGGATTGCCTTCTTCTAGTATCTCTTTTTGAATACACTTCTTGAACTTATCCACCATCTCTCCGACTAGTTGCCACTCATTCTTGTTTCCTGCGCCAGAGTCGGAAGAGGTCTTAATGTAGTCAAAGGAAAAAACCATCTTATTGCCTCGACCTACCTTGGAGTAATAAAATCTTTTTAAAGTATTAATCATTGAATCAACGTCCATGCCACCAACGTTATAATAATAGAATTGTAGATTTTTAATTTTGTTCCAAACAGATCGAACTCGACGCACTGTGTCGTCTCCAGCTTGTCTCCACTTTCCGCTTTCTAAAAGATATGCAGGAACACCAGAAACCGCAGCGCACTGACGAATGATAAGTTCTTCCTTGCTCATCTCGCCGTTGTCGAAGTGTAGGACAGGTACATCATACTTTGCTGAAACTTTTGTGGCGTAGTCCATGCAATATTGAGTTTTACCGACACCAGAGCGAGCAACAATAACCGTAATGTTTCCTGGGCGCAAAAGAGAACCATACATGTCATTAATTTTTTCATGTGGACCCATCATTCCAAATTCTTCTAATGGGTTATTGCCGCGATCTTCAATGAAATTTTCCATTTCATCATATATATTTTCTGGAACATCTGAGCCAACCTCAAACATATTAATCTTCTCGTTGTAAATCTGATCAGCGGATTCAATAATTTTATGATAAGACGTTTCTGGGGAGATGCTTTTCATAGAAGCTGAAATTTTCTTTGCAGTTTCTCCTATTTCTCTACGCACACTATACTTCTTTAACTCCTTAATTGATGACTCAATCTTTTCCTCTGAATGTATTTTGCGCATCGACAGAGATCTGACATAGTCAATTAAGGATATATCTTCTTCAAACTTTATGCCAAGATCTTTAATTCTTTGAACTAGGACAATCTCATCGATTGACTCGTCTTGCTGGCAAGCCCTCTTTAAAACAGCAAAAAGAGTTTTGTGCAATAGTGAGCTTCCGTAAAAATCTGACTCGCTTATCAAGTGAATAAAATTAACAAGAACTTTTGGTTTTTGAATAAATGCGGCTAGTACCTGCTTTTCAATTTCTAGGCTATATATCATATGTATCCGAATAATACATATGTTTAAACAATTGTCAAGGCTTATTCAACTTCTTCGTCTAATTCTCGAAGATTCTCTGAATAATCGTTAATGTAATCTTCTATCGATTTGATTAATCCAGATTCTGTAATTTTAGAATCACAACTTGTGTATATAATTGGAGTACCATTTTCATCAGAATAGGCAATTATAAACCCTTTATAAGCTTCTGCTCCGCCAGTTAACTCATAAAGCTGAGTCAATATCTTCTTGGGAAGTTTAAATTCTTTAAATTTTGGCTTATCCATCTAGAATAATTTACACTTAGCCCAAAAGGTTTGCAAAATATTCTTCAGATAGTTCGTCTTCTGGGTATATTAACAGCAATTCTATGCTATTTATTTCGCAAAAATCTATTTTCTTATCGTCTCTACGCAATTGCCTAACAAAATTAGCTCTAGTTTTGTGAAAATGCTTAACAAACTTTAAATGTTGGGCTCCTTGGACCTCAATTGCTATTTTTTTTGTATGATTGTAGAAATCTAGGGACAATTGAGTTCCGACAACCCTGAATTCCTCATATACAACATCATATTTCCAATACTTATATAGGTATTTTCTTACCTCTGCTTGAAATTTGCTACGACATTTGCCGTTCCACTTAATTTTGTACTTATGCGGGTTTCTGAGTGGCTTCTCTTTGCCGTATAGAGTTATGAACTTCAAATCAATTCTCCAATATTGGATTTAAAATAATTTATTAAAAACTCTGAAAGAGCCTCGTTTTCTTCGACCATCTTAAATAAATTGGCTTCTCCTTGAACTTTCTCTGGTAAATCTTGTACTACTTCAGCCACTAGCTCTTTAAATTCTTCTCCAATAGTAATCCAAGCGCCTTTCTTAGTGACGAACTCCCACATATACAATAAGTCGACAAGCTCTTTCTCTACCCAAATAGACTTCCCTCCAGTTCTACCGTATCTAATAGGGTAGGGGATAGTATTATTTGTTTTCTCATTTGGAGACTTTTTGATAGTGGCCTTTGCCCAGTGACCAATAATGGGGTTTGTCTTGGGATCTGGCTGCTTCTTTGTTGAGTCTTGCAAAATCATATCAGACTTAAAACGAGGTTCAAACTCGATGATATAGTTAGCAAAGTGCAAAAGTGCGTTACCGCCCGTTGCTGACGTCTGACGTATCGGAGCCTTGGAGTAGGGGTCTAACTTGATGTCTGCCCTCACCTGGCTGATGAAAATGGCCATATGGCCCCTTTTTGCAAGAGAGATGGACATTCTCTTCATAAAGTTGGCTGCGATGACTGCACCACCAGCTACTTTGTTGGAATCATAAAAGGACTTATCTATGTCTTGTTGTGATATTAGTCCATCTACGGAGTCTAATATAAAGCAGTAGCGGTGCTTATCTTCATTTTGATCTACTAAAGTCTTAATGGCGTCAACCACAACCTCATAAATGTTACTTTCAAAAACAAAGCAGGTACCAGCAACCCAGTCTTTGGCGTCATACACAAACTTGACGCCAGAGCGAGCTACCATTTCATTTGAGAGGCGACCTTCTGCTTTAATGTAGAAGCCCTTACCTTGTTTCTGCGTATTTAGCATATTCTTCATAACCTCAAGAGCTGCTGAAGTTTTGCCTCCCTCGTTCATACCCACAAATCTGTGCAGCCCTGGCCCGAAACCACCGTTGAGGTTTAAGTCTAGTTGGAGGGATCCGCTTGATGCCTTGTAATCAATCGATTCCTCGAAGTTATAATGCTGTCCTTTTTTGTCTTTAAGGAACTTTTCTAATAGTTCTGAATCTTTATCGCTCATTTTAATAAATCTTTTGTATTTTTTGGTTTATTATCACTGGGTACGTAATCTTTTCCAGTCTTTTCTCCTAAAATAATAGTGTCATATTTAGATAGGTCAACTTTAAAGTTGAAATTCCTCCACTTTCTATCCATCGTGTCCTTAAGGGCTTTAGATACTATATATGCAAGGCTATCATATTTCTTAGGGAAAGTCACAATTTCTAAGAAATCTAAAGAATACCTAGCCTCTAAATCTTTTAAAAGCTTCATTTCTCTAGCCCAAAAGAATCTTTTCTGGGCGGTTGGGACATCGACGAGTTTGCCGATGACGGCTTGCCGTCTTTTATGTGGCGTTAATTTCTTCAATGTCATTGTCAACCATCCTACGCACTAATGTAGAAAAGTCAACGCTTTTTTCCCAATGTAAATCTTTTTGTGCTTCAGATGGGTCGCCAAGTAAAAGTTCGACTTCAGCTGGGCGATAAAAATCTTTATTAATCTTCAATAAGATAGACCCAGTTTCAGTATGAATTAATTTCGTGTTAATGGGGTTATCTTCTTCGTGCCAATGAGTTTGTATTTCTGCGGCTTCGAATGCTTTCTCTACAAATTGTCTTACTGTATGAGTTTCTCCAGAAGCTAGCAAATAATCCTTTGGTTTATCTTCATTAAGCATTAACCAGACAGCTCTAACGAAATCATATGCGTGACTCCAATCTCTCTTAGCTTCGATGTTTCCTAAATCAAATGCTTCTGGAGTTTTTCCTTCATCTAGCTCTTTTTTAATTCTAGCTACATTCATAGAGATTTTTCTGGTTACAAACTCTTCCCCACGGCGCTCTGATTCGTGATTAAAAAGATAACCTTGAATAGCAAACAGTTTATAAGAGTCTCTCCAAACTTTAACGATTTGTCTAGCAGCAACCTTTGACGCTCCGTATGGGCTTCTGGGCCTCGGTGGATGATTAAGGTCTTGTGGGCTATACATAACATCGCCAAACTCTTCAGAAGAGCCAGCGTTGTAATACTTACAATGTGGGCAGATCTTACGGATGGCTTCTAGTTGTCGCATCACACCTAAAGCATTTACGTCGAAGTGATTGGCTGGCATATGCCAACTGTTACCAACAAAAGAGTTTGCGGCAAAATTTATAAAGTAATCTGGTTTGATTTCTTGAATTGTGCTGAACATGCTATGTTCATCAGTAAGATCCATTTCAATAAGTTTGAATTTTGGATTTAGCTTAGCTTTTTCTATATTTTTGTGATTGGGGACGCTCAGTCTTCTGATTGCGCCATAAACCTCTAGGTCTGTGAATTTAAGAAGGAAGTCTGCCATGTATGAGCCGACTTGACCTGTTACTCCTGTTATTATTACTTTTTCCATTTTTAATTTACAAAATCTAACTGTGTTACTAATTCTTTGTTTTCTATTGGATTTCCCCAACTCTGTGCCCCCCTGTTGTCAAGGAACCTGACAAAAAAATCATCTGTAATATCAACTACCTCGCCAATGTGAAAAAATAAATTAGTCTGAAATACTTGACCGTCATCATATCCATTAGTTGCGTAGGGAAACTCGCCGTGCTTTTCAATTATTTCTTTAATCTTCTTTTTTGAAGAACAGTATATTGAGACGGATGCATGTTTGCCGTGCAGCGATCTCGAACCAGGATCGCTTTCGGAAGAAACCGCGCAAACCATTGATGTATTTTTATTCATTTTAAATTTTTCGAAAAGATACTGATCAAAATTGTCGTGACAAAATACCCAGTCATCCTCAAGAAATATAAAGAAATCAAATTTTTCTATATACTTAGACACCGCTGCTGAAAAGCCGCCATAGGACAAGCCTATATTTTCTCTATTCATCGTAACCGTGTTATATTTTTCTTCAAGCGGCTTAATCGTTTCATAATAGCCATCTGGGATATCGCCGTTAACAACGAAAGTTATCTGATCTAATTGATGTTTATATGTAAGCAAAAATGTAACTTGGCTTTCTAGACAAAAAAGAGGATTTAATCTTTCTCGCATAGTTTGCCTACGCTTGGGGCCAAAGTAAAAAACAACTACTAAATTTGTTTTCATTTTAATACTTATTGATCGTATCTATAATATGAGACACATTATCTTCGGATAGCCACCACCCGACTGGAATGTTTACTAATGTTTTGTCAAAAATGTTTAAATTATTTAATTCTTTCCTAATTCCACCAAACACTGTATAAAAATCATTTCGAACATGAACTCTATCGCAACCTATTCCGTTATTAGACATGTAATTAACGAAGTTCTCTCTGTCGTCAACAAGCATAGAGTAAATCCAGCTAGAACTTAGTGAATTCAGAGGCTTATCCATTTTAGTGATCTTAGGATTGCTGATATTATCGTCGTAAGATTCACGATTTTTTATATGAGAATTAATAATAAAATCAATGTCTTGAAGATTGTTCAACCCAATAGAAGCATTAATATTATTCATATGATATTTATATCCGCTTTCTGTAATATCTTGACTCCACCTGCTTGGACCTTTGTATTTTCTGTCCAACCCAAACCATCTAATTTTTCTAGCTCTGTCTGCGTCGGATTCTTTTTTACAGGCAATAGCTCCTCCGTCACCGCATGTTAAATGTTTAATTGCTTGAAATGAAAAGCAAACAAAATCTGAGTGACCGCCTATTCTTTTACCATCATACTCTGAGCCAAATGCATGAGCGGCATCTTCAATAACCTTTAAATCGAATTCTTTTGCTATGGAATGTATTTGTGCGAGATCAACTGGTTGACCAGCCCAATGAACGACAACTATGGCTTTTGTTTTTTCTGTTATTTTTGACCTTACGCTAATTGGACAAATATTTCCTGTTGTAATATCTACATCGGCAAAATTAAGTTTTATACCCATATTATGGAATGGCTCGTTTGTAGCCATGCAAGTCATAGCCGTCGTTACCACCTCATCTCCAGGTTTTAGTCCAGCTAAAATAGCTGAAATATGAAGGGCTGAAGTACCGCTGTTTGTTAGGGCTACATTCTTGTTTGAAATATAACCCGCTATAGCTTCTTCGAACTTATCAGAATATTCGCCTTCGGTAAGCGCACATTTTGAAAAAACCTCAGATAGGGTTTCGGTACATTTTGTAGAAATGTAGGGTTTAAATAAAGGTATCATATCCATTGTTTGTTTTTTATTGTCCAATTAATTGTTTTTTCTAAACTATCTCTTAGATCTACGGGAGGCTTCCATCCTAAATTAGCTAATTTTTCGCCGTTGAGGGCATATCTTAGATCATGGCCAGGCCTGTCAGAGTGAAAGTCTGTAAGTTCATAATCAGCTTCTTGCCCCATTATGTTTGCTATTGTTTTAACTAAGTCTAAATTAGATATTTCTTTTACGCCGACAATATTGTATCTACCTACGGAAGCGTCGTGACAGTTTAATTGTTCTTTAGAATTTTGCAAGATAAAAATAAAAGCATCTGCGACGTTTCTAGCATGTATGTAAAATCTAGTACCAGTTCTTGTCAAGTCTGGGTAAGAGTGGACGTAAATTTTTTCTTTATTAAGTATAGATTTAACTACTTTGGGCACAAACTTTTCAACATGCTGCCTTTCTCCTATAATATTCATTGTGTTCGTAATCAAAATTGGCAAATTATATGTATTTGCGTAAGACTCACAAATGCTTTCGCAAGCAGACTTAGAGGCTGAATAGGGATTACCGCAGTTATGTCTATCTCCCTCTTTATATGAAAACCCTTCTTTCGCATTTCCAAAAACCTCATCGGTAGAAAAGAATATAAATTTTTCTAAATTTTTGCAGTGCAATCTAGAGAACTCTAGAAGGCTGGTTGTCGAGTTCAAGTTGTTTTCAATAAACGGTTTTGGTTCTGATATAGAATTGTCAACGTGAGATTCTGCGGCTATGTGCAGTATATAATTTGTATCTTTAATCTCTTCTACCATTCCCTCTGGAATTTCAGAACAAAGATCAAAAGCAAAAAATTTAAATCTTGGGTTATTTAGGGCATTAATTTCGTTTAATCTTTTTAAGCCGAATGATGAGTAGCTCATCTTGTCAAAGCAGTATATGTCCCAGTCTGTATTTCTAAGTATATGGTCAATCACATGATGACCAACAAAACCACACCCTCCAGTTAGTAAAACTTTTTTATTCATATTTTTTTGTGCATTAAAACGCTGTCTTTGTCGATGTTAATCTCGTCATTTAAAATTTCTACAAAACCTATAGATTTATATAAATTATATGCTATTTTATTTCTGTTTTTGACTAACAAATAAACGATATCTTCTTTTAGGTTTTTAAAAAATTGAGCATATAGTTTTTTTGCATATCCCTTGCCTCTTTCGTTTTTATGCAGATCCATACCTACAAAAAACATATCGTTAATTACGGAGGTTCTAAAATACCCAATCTTTTTGTTTTCTAAAAAAATAGTATAGTAATTTGGGTTGGTTTTCTTAAACCATTCTAAAGACTCTTCTGGAGTAAAAAAGGATGTGTCGTGGAGCATGTCCCTGCATTCGTTTCTAACCTCATTAAAAAACAAGATATCTTCGACTTGCATTTTTTTTATTTCAAAAACTTGCATTCATGGCCTCCAATATCTCTTTTCTTTTGTTTTTTACTAAATCATTGTTTAGGTTTTCAATTTCATGAAATCCAAAAGAGCTGTTTAAGGAATCTGGCTTAATACAAAAATTGTTATTAATTACAGAAAAATGTTCTGTTGAAAACTTAGAGGCGGTGTCCATGTCTGCTATTTTGAATCCATAAGAATCTAAAATTTCCTTGCAGAACAAACCTATGTATACATCTTCATGCCTGTAGAAAAAAGGCAAGTTTTCGTAAAATTCTTTAGAAATAAAATTACCGTTGAAGCAGTTTAAATATTTTGGTAAAAAATTTATATCTTTTAGTTTTTTGATTTTTTCACAGAGCCTTTTGCTTCTGAGTGAGAACCCGCCGTTGCCAACAAAAGGAAATGAGTTTGTCGGGTAAATTGGAGCACCAATATAGTCGTAATTTAAAAAATCATCATCCCAGGCGCTGGGGTTTTGAACAAATCCATCGGAATGAAAATTTATAACGAAATCAGTATCGAAAGAGCTAACATAAAAATCAGAAATAATATTACCAAACTCATCGTGAGGAATTTCGTCTATAATTTTAATTTCAAAATCTTTTGTATCTATTGAAGGTTCTTTATATGTATATATAATTTTTTTGCCAAAATTTAACCCCTTGGATGAATTGACACCTATCCTAACTATAGAATCAATGTCTTGACACTTTTTATCGGATTTATTTGGTACAAAAGAGAGATAGGTAACATCTTTTAAATTCATTTCTTATACTTAAACCAGACGTAAAGCATGATTATAGCGGATAATAAACTTAAACCATAGTTTATCAACCACCAGAAATCAAAACCCACCCTAAGTATTGTATAAGATATTGCAGATACATAGCCGATTATAGAAAGTATAAACAAAGAAATACTAACGTCTTCAACTTGTTTTGTTTTTACGCTTTTTATTATTTGTGGCCAGATGCAAGTACTAAAGCATATTGTATATACCAAACCTAAGAATTGTTCCATAGAAACCTATCTTAAATTATTTCTATCTATTTTCCAATCAGTTCTATGATTTCTAACCCAAGAAAGCAGGGCGCGTTCAAAACCTATGTCCTTGCCTTTTTTTTCAGACTCTATCCATTTGTGGCGCAAAATTTCTTCACGCTCTGCTAAAAATTCTTGATATAGCGTAGAACCAGTAGCAAAGTGTCCAGTCATCCTACTCTTCTTCTTGAATAGTTGGGACTTCAGCTAATTTGGGATCTACAAGGAGAAGAGAAGCGTCAGATTCAAGCTCTTCGGATCCTTCTACTTTTTTACCCGATCTCCACTGTTTGCAAGACCAATATCTAGCTTTATATTTCGGGCCAGGATTTGTGTCACATTGGTGTCTAGCTCTAAATGATTTACGACGAGCTGGATCATCTCTTTTAATTTCCATATTTGGGTCGCCAAAGGTTACCTTGACGACGTTGCCCTTGTCGTTTTTAACGTAAACGCCAAATTTCTTTTTAGATCCACTGGGGAGTCTAAAAGGCTTATTTAACGTTTTCTTTTCTGCCTCTGTTTCACAATCCCAGTCTTCTGCTTCGGAATATTCGATTATTTGGCTTGTACTTAAGCCGCAGGCCAGTAAGTCGATTTTAGCTAGAGCTAATTCTACATTTTCATAATCGCAAAATATAGACTCGACTGTTAGGTTTTTTACTTCTTCTTCGGAAGCTTTCGCTACGTCTTGATCTGCTGCTCTGTAAGATTTTTTAACCTTGCCTCCGCGAACCATCTTTAAAAACATATTTACTCTAGCCATTGCCCAGCTTCCTCTGGTTTGGCCTGGTCTATGTGAAGTGGAAAAGGCTCCCGCACCTCTACGATATATTTTTTTCAACATTCCTAAAGTTACCTTTTTGGAGTGTTTTTCGTTGTGCTTTTTTACTTTGTTTTTGAGAGCTGTTGTGACTTTTTCACTAAAGGTAATTGCGCCAGCAGCGGAACCAGGCTCATTCACAGAAGACCCTTCTTTTCTTTCTTCTGGTTTAGCTGGTGTTTGAGCGGCACTTTTGGGCCCTGCTCTACCAGCTTTGAGTTCTTCTGAAAAATCTAGTTCCATGATATATAGTATTACACTTTTTTTAAAATTTTTAACCCCAAAGTTTATATACTACAGCAGCAGCTACGGCTGTCAACAGACCACTAACAAAAATCCAAGTAATTTTATTAAAACCGTTCATAAAGGCTCTTGTTTCAGCTACTGATTTTTCCATTTCCATCATCCTGGAATTCATGTCCTCTATTTTTTTGAACAATACGTCAGTTAAAGTGCCTAGCTGGATTAACTTTTCTTCAGCCCTGGCTATGGAAATAATGGCATCTGATAATTTATCAACCTTTTCCTCTATTCGGGTTAGTCTATCTTGATTTTCGGACATTAGTATAATTTACACTTTTAATTTAAAATTCAACTATAATATAAATTAAAATGCTGTTCCAATGGTCTGATCTACGTTATTTTCAAAGGATTCGTATTCATCTAAAATCATATACTCAATCGTAATATACCAAACCCCATCTGGAGCATTAGCTTCAGAGGAAGGAACGTGAGTTGATTTTAAAACCAAGTCTCTGTTTGCGTATTGTTTTAATTCAGCACTAGTAGGGGCATTTTTTCTTGTGAACCATTTACCTTGTGTGTTTGCTGTTGATATAGGAACAGCCATTAGTTGAGCAAAGCCCCCATTGGGCGTATTGTCTTGGTTTTGGAAAGTTCCAATTTGTATTGCAGAGTTCCCGCCATTTCCGCTTCCAAAAGTTCCCGCTCGCGTACCATAATCGCAATACACACTCATTTCAATGGGAACAATGTATTTATTTGCAACTCCAGCGACAAGGACAACTGGAGTTCCTAACCCTGTAAAAGCAGTTCCTTGGAGTTTAAAAGTTTTTATTAAAGTTTTTTCAACTATTTTGCCGCTACTTCCGAATGCTGGAATAGATTTAGGTTGATTGGTAGCATCCGAAAGGTCGTGAAAATCTCCGTGACCATAATCCTTGGCTTGCAGGTAATCTCCGTTTGAACCGCTGTGAACAAAAAACCCTTTTGAATTTATGTTTATATCGGTTCCTCTTATGGTTCCACTTACGTCCAGTGCGGCGGTTGGAGCACTGGCGGTATTAATGCCAATTTTGGGCGAACTCAATATAGCATAATCATTATCCTTATCTACAACTATTACATTTCCAGTAACGCCAGCCGAAGTGGTATGTGTCATTTTAAATTGACCAAAATCAGGAGAGTTAAAGGCGGCCCCAGCCATTCCGAATTGAAATGTCGGAGTGTTAGGGCCTGAATGTTTAAAATGCAATCCGTGATCTTCATTTCTGGAGTCCACAAATACAAATTTTTTCTGCGCGCCAAGGTTAGTGTCGCTGAATAACTTTGTTAAAGCTGTACTGGTGAATCCGACATCTACAACATCTGCATCTAGTCTTACTGTACTATGATCGCTATCAGAGACTGTGAATTTTATTTGACCTTTGGCGTCTCCAGTAAGATTCTGTCGAATAGAAAAATTTTTGCTAGTTGGGCCATCCCAAGAAAAAGTTAATTGATCATCAGTTGAAGTTCCTCTTTGAATTTCAACCGCGCCATTTGTTCCATAGGATTTTTGTTTAGTAAATTTTTTAGTGTTATTGGTTGTGTTTCCTAGTGTTACATCACCTGCAAATGTAGGTGACGTAACATTTGCATAATAAGGATTTGTATCTGGAACCCAAGTTGGAGTAACATCAGCGTTAGTTGCGATTCCATCAAGCTTAGCACCATCGCCCGAAATGTCTCGCCCGTCTACTAAACCGCTGACTACAATATTTCCATCAACTGCGACGCCGTCCGACCTCACGTCAAGCATTGCATTATCGTAGCCAATCTTAATGGTTGAAGAGTCTTTATTATAAACGTTCTTGCCAATTGCGATACAATCCGCACCGACCTCAGAGCCTGGTCCTATTTGATAGCTCTTGTACCTGCCTTCATTATCTGCATTAAAATGCATTAATTGATCGCCAGCCGTAAATCTATGAAGACCATCAAGTGTTCCTTTTAGTACTCCGACAACCGAGCTACTGTTAACATTGCTAAGAGCTAAATTACCAGCTGGTTCAAATACTCTTCCGTACACGAATTTTGCTACAGTGGTGCTTGTAACTTCTTTTACAAATGCTACTTCGGCGTCTTTAAATCCGTGAGTGGTGGCATCTCCGTCGGTCAAAATTGTAACGACATCATTTAATTCAAGGCCGTGAGCGCTTGCAAAGGTGATAGAAAATGTATCAGTTGAGGTGGTCCTTGCGCTGTCGGATAATACATCAATGCCAGTTCCGACCGAAAGAGGGATGTATTGAGATGTATCAATTTTACTTATAGTAAATCCGCTGGTTAATGCGATTTGATCGCTGCCTTTGGCAACTTGA
>Ga0181421_1000226_pt1 | contig 16235 bp, 17 predicted proteins | sample 44SPOviralmetaG_FD_130146 | JGI IMG/M metagenome (GOLD analysis project Ga0181421, IMG submission 130146) | Marine viral communities from the oligotrophic San Pedro Time Series (SPOT) site, San Pedro Channel, CA, USA - 44 SPOT_SRF_2013-06-19 | ecosystem: Environmental > Aquatic > Marine > Strait...
AAAAAAATAAAAAAAATAAAAAATAAAAATAAAACTCAAACCCGATTTTGCGAAAATTATTCTTTAATAAATTATTTACAAATTCGGGTTCTTCCCTTTCCCTTGTTGTTCCATCATCAATTCTCGCGCGATATTAAAAGTAGTTATTTTCGGTTTTTGAATTTTAAATAATATAGTTGATTGTTCACTTGTTCTTGCGTAAGATCCATCAGGATCATGTATAGAGATTGTTAAAGACGCCAGCCGAAGGGGTTTAGTAATAGTAAATTCTAAGGAACCTTCCTGACCGAAATAAAAATCTCCGTCTCCGTTTATTTTATCTACTATTCCGATTATCGGCATCGTAGTGTTATTAACTTTTCCCCCGATGAAAGGGTTTCCTTCTAATATATTGCTTCTGATAGTATAATAACCTCTAATCATCCTTGTCGGTAAATTTTCCGCGATGATTGAAATTGATTGAGTTTTATTATCAATAGAAGGATAAACCTGAGCATTTCCGACTTTTGTATGAGAGGTATTATATAAAGTAATTCCGGCTGGCGATTGGATCATATTATTTAATAAAGGAGTTCCCGCCCAATTAGTAGATAAAAGTTTCGTATCTCCTTCAATTATTTCAGCATTAGTAGTTAATACTGATAAGTCATTCGCGTTCCCTTGTGAAATTCTCGTTTGTCTATTATTTGTTTTAGAGTGAAATTGTCTATAAGAAAAACCTAATAAACCAAATAAACTCTGAGACCAAAGTTCCTCGGGTATTCCGAAATCCTCAACCATGATCCCGCATAATTGATCGTAGATCCGCCATTTTTCCAAATTTTGATTTAACCGGTGTATCTTGTATTCTCCGGTTCCGAAGGTGCCGTTTGGTGCGGAAGTAGTAAAATCCGCTACGTAAGGCGTGCGATCGGGCGTCCAGTCTAAAAATTGTTCAACAGGATTTATTTTATAAACTACGTCTTCAAAACCTTCCTCTTCTGCTTCTGGTGAAACTATATAAGTTCCTACGCCAGCTTCTCTTTGATTTCCTCTATTTAATCCTGTATGAAAACCTTGAAATGAAAAATTAGTTCCGTCCCAATTAAGAGAAGGTTTATCGGCGCCTATATATAATTTTCTTTTTGCTAAATTAACGTCATAAGCGGGGTTTGTCATGGTTCCGTTCTGATCGTCTGACGGAATTAAATAATTCCCTATGCTTGATGCATAAGAAGAAAGCGGATTAGTATGAATTTCGTGCCCTGATAAAGGCATTAAATAATACATCCCAGGCGCATTAAAATGAAGATCAAAACCTATTTTTCTGTTGCTTTCTACTCCCTGTCCTAATGCTCCTACGGGTCTTAATATCTCCTTAAAAGCGGGCGTTCCGTGCCCGTTATGAGCGTGTCTTGAAGGATAGACTATAATATTTCCGAAAGAAGATTTCCCTAAACATCCGTAAGTATACTGATCTCTCCCTTCTGTATCGGGGTCAGTATAATATACGTCTTTATCTTCGGGTCTAAAAAATAAACATAATAAGAATGAACATAATTGAATTTGATTATAAGCTGGCGCCCATGATCTCGGATAGTAATAACCGCCCCATCCGAGCTGGGTATTCGCTGATTGAGGGGTATTTGGCGTCTTCCCTAAATATTGAGAAGCGTTTTCAAATCGGTTTATATGTATCCATCGGGTATTATCTACGCTATTTCCCGCGTTATATCCGCTGTCAGGATCATTTAAATTAGTTATAATTTCAGGATATAATAACTGAGCATCAAAAAATGCCTTAAATTCATCGCATCTATTTTTATTATAAGGAATACTTAGTTCAAAACCGCTCGGTTTTCCTGCGGTGGTATGCCCGTCAAGATAAGTTGTATGAACCTCGGCGCCTAATATTCCCGCATAATGTTCATTAACAAATCTATTTATTAATCTTCCCTTTTCATAAAGTTCAGGGTATTTAGTAGCGATGACTTGATAATCTCTTAAATATTCATATCCGGACGCGTTAGTATGTCCTGCTCTATAATTTTTATTTGCGGACGTTTCCCCCGAACCTTCTAAATTAAAATAGTTAAGAAAATTTGCTCGTTTTAAATCTTGTATAATTCCTACGTTAAATGCTTTATAAGTTTCGCTATTAATAATTTTAAGAACTTCTATCGGGTAAGGATCATCGCTAAAATTTTTCTGAGTTATTGTTTTTTCTTCTATTATATTTTGAAGTTTTCTCGTAATTTCGGTTGCTAAATATTCGGCGCTATTAAAACCATGAGGAACTTGAATATTTTTCATTTCTCTATAAATTTGATAAGTATGATTTTCAGGATCTCTCAAATCGTCGTCAGGTAAATTTCCGTCTGCTTTACTTTCTGAAAAATAAGTATCATTTCTAATCATAATTGTATATCTTGAATTATCAAAAACCGGTTTTTTTATTTTTCTTTTTTGGACGCTATCAGGTAAAGTATTATAAAAAGCGACGTTTTGATATAATCCGAGATGCGTGGCTGTATTATTATTAACTTCCGGATAAGTTAGAGAAGCGCCCTGAGAATTCCGATTATCAATATCCGTCCAATTTGCGCGCGCGCTTTCATTATAAATCCATCTTCTCGGAAGCGCCATAGAATTCATAGCGTTAGCTGGAATAAAATAATTAATAATAAATCTTAACGTATCATCTCTGAGCTGGTGAGTTTCTCTTATAAATTCTAAACTTTCTTCTTCGTATAAGTATCCGCCGTTTGCGTCAACATAACCAGATGAAAATTTTTTATCAATTTTAGTATATTGAAATTCTTTTTCTTGGTCTAATTCTACTCCTTTGATTTCAATTGAGGTTGATTGACCCGCGCCTCTTTCGGATATAAAAGCGCCGTATACTGAAACTTTATCCTGAGGTTCTAAAAATAATATATCTTGAAGATTATTAGTCCAAAGTGAATAATTTTCATTATTTCCGCCTTTTGCTTCTTCTGAGTGTAAGCGGTTTGCTTCAACTATTGTTAAATCGGTAAATTGATCGCTCATTTAATATATATATATAATATTTTATTAATAAATAATTATTTTTGATAAAACCCGATTTTGCGCAAATTAAATCTTAATAAATAATTCACAAAATCGGGTTTTCAGATCTAATCAAAATAAACTATAATTGGGTTTTCAGGAGTAGCGAACCTAATTTTAAGATTTGATAGATGAGAAGTTTTAGTAATCTTTTTATCGTCTAATGTTTTTTGAACCTGAGGAGAAATTAAAGGTTTGAATTGACTTCCAGGAAAATTAAGATCTTCATTCAATAATTTACAACATCTTCTAACGGAAGGAATATCCCCGAACTGCTTTATGTAATCAAGATCATCTTTAATTTCTTGATGATTATTATATTTACTCATGTTAATGTCATATCCCGCTTTTGCATAATTAATAATAAATTTCGCGATATTCATAACTTCATTTTTTTCTTTCGTAGTTAATAATTTTTTCGGATTTTGATTAAAAATATATTTCTTCAATCCATCTTTATTTTTGATATTATAATAATTATCTTTTATTTCAAACTTTTCTGATAATAGATTTTTAAATTTATCTTGAATGTCTTTTTTATTATCTTGATGACTAAATATAATTGGAAGATTAAGATGATTAATAATATCAATAAGATCATTTTTAGAATGAGATTTATGAATAGTGTTCATTTTATATTAATTAAATATATTTTTTTAAATTAATTTAAACGCATTAATTTTTTTATTTATTAATAATATAAAAAATGTTAACAGCTCCGGAATTACGTAAATTAGTTCGCGCTCATAATCAATTATCAAAGATAACTATTCCCCGCGGTTCATCGGCGGAAGATATAGTAAAATTAGTAGAAAAAAACGGATATGAAGTTGACCATGAAAACAAGAAATTAAAAGCGAAAGTAAAGCGCGGAAAGCAGATTACTTTAAAAAAGGCAGATGAAATGTTCCCTAAACCTAAGAAGAAGACAGCTCAGGAGAAGGCGGACGCAAAAAAGAAAAGTAGAGAGAATTTAATTAGTAAAGTTATTAAGAATAAAGAAATATTATCGGATCAGAGAATTAAGGATTTACTTTAAAGATATTGAATAAATTTTTTTCCTCTTTTTCCTTTTTTTCTCGGTGCTATAAAAACTGCATCATCTTCATCAATTACTTTTAGTCTAACTAATGATAATAAACAAGCGCAAAATTTTTGATGATCTAAACCTGATATTCTTTGATTATTAATTTTTCTTTCATATATTAAATCGCAAAAATATTTATACATATTTATTTGATCTTTCATGGTTTTATTTTTCCTCAGGCTGTCTAATATTAGATTTTCAGATTGAGTTTTATATCTTTCGTATTTATGATAACCGAGAGGAAACCCTGAAATTAATTTATTATTATAAAATAAAACTAATGAACCATCTTTTCCTTGAATAATCATCTTAATCTATTATTATGATTATTATTTTAAATAAAAATAGTCTTTTTATCGTATTAATCTATTATTATTATGAGAATACCGGCGCATAACCCGTATTTAAAGAATTAATTTATAAATTAATTTTCCTTTTTAAGTATAAATATCATACTTTTAGATTAATTCCGACGCTTGACTATATTTTAGCGCCGGTAAGTATCATAAAGTCAGATTAAAATGGTTTAAAGATAGTCTACGCAAGAACACCAAGGAGCATAGAAAACAAAATGACTAAACTTCAAATCGCATATCCAAAATCTAAATTTCAAAAAGATTTAACTACTTATGAAAATGATAAAAAAACTATCTTTGAAAATACACGGCAAATAATTAATTCAGAAAATTCTGATTGGACTAATTTTGAAGTTCTTAATCTTAAAGAACCTGAATTTTACATGAAATTCGCTAAACCTCAAAAGAAAAAATATTTTACTTATGAATTTAATAAATCAAAAGGATACTTTAAAGACGATGATGAAGAAATTTATATTGATGATCTCTGTTGGTATTATAAAGGATGGAACGAAAATCTCTGGAAAATAATTAATATATTTAATGATTATTGGCTGGGAAGTTATCGGAAAGAAGTAAAAACTCTTGAAGAAAGAAAAAATAATGCTATGATTAGAAAAGATTATGAACTATATTTTAAAAAGAAATTAATTGAAATCAAACGTCGCCACGATTTAAATGAAAAGAATATAGCAAAACTTGAAAAACGAACTCAAATGACTATGTTATGTAATGCTAACTTTAACTAAAACCCGATTTTGAATTAATTTTATTAAGATTTTATTTTCGCAAATTCGGGTTTCATGTAAATCAATTTTATTTTTTCTAATTTACTTTTTTTATATATTATTATTTAATATGAATAATAATATTCATCTTGAAAAATATAAGAATTTAACTATTCTTAGAGATGATAAACTTATCGGTGGTTCTAAATCAAGATTTATTAAAGATCTTCTTGACTTGAATAAAAAAGGTTTTATTTATTGCTCATTAGGTTATGGCGCTTTTCAAGTTGCCTTATCAGAAATTTGTAAAGAAATCGGTAAAGAATGCATAATCTTTTCACCAGCTAAAAAAAATAAAGATCTTAATTCTCAATTAGTTATCAATAACGGAGGAATAGTTAAATTTATTCCTTACGGGTATATGTCCGTTCTAAATAAAAGAGCGAAAGATTTTAATGATGATAATAATAACGAATATCAAATTTTAACTTTCGGCGCTGAAAGTAAATTAGCTGTTGATAGTATTTCGGACACCATGAAAGAAATTATTAAAATTTTAAAATATGAACCTGAAAATATTTATTGTTCAGTTGGATCAGGAACTTTATTAAAAGGTATTTTAGCTGGAACTAAAAATTCTATTATTCACGGAGTTATCGTAGGTAAAGATTTTAAATTTGAACATGAAAGAGTTAAGTTAATTAAATATCCGAAAAATTTTAGTTATTTATCTAAACTTGAAATTGATTTTCAATCTAATAAAAATTATGATAGAAAAGCATTAGAAATAGCATTAGAAGATAATATTGATAAATCCTTTTTTTGGAACGTTAACTAACTTTTCTGCTAATTTTTATCTTCAAATATTTATATCAATAAATAATATAAATGATCGTTCCCGATGATATGCCTTATTCATTAGAAGATATTATTTCATGTAAAGATTTTAATGATGATCTTATTAAGAAAGATTATCAAAATTTTATCAAATGGAAAGCAAATAATAACGAATTAAAAATTATAGGTAATAGAACTATTTATAAATATCAATTCAGAGAACTTCTTAAATGTCCAAGAGAAACTAAAAATTATAAAACTATTTATGATATTTATAATAATAAAGAAGAAAATAAACTTTGGCTGGAAGTAGTAAAAAGAAAATCTAAAAATAAAACTCATTATCCAAGCGCCGGAGAGGTTTTTGAAACGTTCAGAATTAATAAAGGCTGTATCGCAATTTTTAAACCTTCTAACGCTAAATATATTTATGAAAAATATAAACCGAAATCAATATTAGATCCGACAGCCGGATGGGGCGGAAGATTATTAGGCGCTTCATCTCTTAATATTAAATATACGGGTTTTGATACTAATATTGATCTTAAAATAGGATATGATAAAATGATCCATGATTTAAATTTAAAAAACGTTGAAATGATTTATGAAAATTCTTTATCTTATGATTTTGAAAATATTGATTATGATTTCGTCCTTACTTCTCCTCCTTATTGTAATTTAGAAAAATATTTACATATGAAACCTTTTGACGATAAAGAAGATTTTTTTGATAACTTCTTAATCCCTTTAATGAAAAAATGCTTTACTTACTTGAAAGAAGATGGTAAAATGTGCTTCAATTTTCCGAATGAATATTATGAAATCATCAAAAATAAAGGAGCGCCTGATTGCGATATTCAAGAAAAATTTATTCAAAGAAAGAAAAACTCAAATGATAAAAACCAAGATTTCATTTTTATCTGGATAAAAAATAAAGAATATATTAAGAATAATTATTTTATATTATAAATAAAATGAATTATCTTCCGCAAGATTTACTTTCTCATATTTTAAATATTAGATCCGAAGAAATGAAAAAAGATAAACAAATAAAAGATAATAAAATTAAATTTAATAAAGTTATTGATGAAATTGATGGTTCTTTCTTTTTTGTATTATCCGGTATGTATTATTATAATACAAAAAATGTTGAAGGAATTACTGATCTCATGGGTTATCCGATCAATAGATATCTAAACCCGAATTTGCTTTAATTTTATTAAGATTTAATTTTCGCAAAATCGGGTTTTTAATCTGCGTTTATTTCTATTTAAAAAAATGGTTCATATAATTAAATATGACCCTGATTTACAAGATTTTAGATAAAACGACTAACGAAGAATATATCGGAAGCACTAATCATTATACTAAGCGAAAGAGTAGACATAAAAAAGGTTCTAATTGTAGATCTCAAATTATAATAGATAGAGGAAATTATGAATTCATTATTTTAGAAGAATGCATAAATGAAGTTAGAGAAATTAGAGAACAACATTATATGGATTTATCATCTAATTTAATTAATAAAAAAAGAGCATATTTTACAAAAGAAGATAAAAAAAAATATGATACTCAAAGATATAGATGGAAATATAGCTGGGTAAATACTAAAAGAGATTGGAATAATTTATCAAATATAGATACGTCTATTTTTCTTTGATATAAACCTTTTCCATAGTTTCAGTATCGTGCCCCATCTTTTCCGCTAATTCTTCTTGCTTTTGCTTTAATTTTCCAAATTCACTATCGGAACCGAAATGATGGCTGGCGACTATCTTACGCATAAGAGTAGTTGATACGCTTTTTCCGTTCAGATATTTTTTTGACGTTTTTAATAATAATTGACTAATCGCATTACGACTTAGTGGATTTCCCGTAGATGAAGTAAATAATATATCACCCGTCTTTTTCCCCGTTTTCCGAATATATAAATTTAATATCTTTTCAAGATCCTTCGGAATATCAATCTTTTTTTCCCCGTATTTTTTTGAAGTCTTATATTCGTTATAAACGCCGAACATAGAATTTTTATTTTTTACTAAGTAATTTCTTTCTTTTTTATCATCTTCGGTTAACTTATTATAGCTGGACTTATTGATTAAAATTTGACCAGCCATATCATTCCGAGTAGGAATACGAATTAAAAAATTATAAATAGTATAAACCATCAATAACTCTTTTTCTTTTCCCGTTAATTCAGTTTTCTTTTTTAATCCCTTACTTTTAATTTCATTTTCCATCGTTTTTATCATGTTCTCAATCTCTTCAAATTCAGCGAAGTTGGATTTCTGTTTCTCTGAAATCTTCCCATCAGTTTGGTTTTTCTCATATTCAGAATTCAATACATCCCGACGCTTCTGATATTCAGAAAGTAAATCATTATATTTTTCATCATGGTTCAGCGCTAATAATAATATAATTATCGCATTAAAAGTATTTCTCCGAGAAGTATAAGCATTATCCTTTATTTTTTCTTCTACATCATCCGGATTAGATAGGAAATCAAAATTATCAGTCTCAAACATCTTTTTTAACTTATTTAAATGAAACTCATACTGCTTTACGGAGTTCTCTTTTAAATTCGGTTTTATTTCCTTAATTGCTTCATTCAGGTTTTCAGTATTAATCTTCATATTTATATATAATTTAATCTAATATTTTTTTAAATAAAAACAAATTAATAAAAAAGTTATTTATTTTTCTTTTTCTTCAAATGGATTTTATCAATTTTATATGCTTTTGATTTAGGATTTATTGATGCGTAAACTCTGCTATATCCCCAGGCATCAGCACCTCCTTTTCCAAGTGCTTTTATATGAGGACGAACCGACTGAGGATTACTTTTAAAAGCGCCCTGCCCTTTTTCAAAAATAGTTTTTAATCCTTTTAATTCATAACCGGTTAAATCTGAAATCTCTTTTAACGAATGAGACGTTGATAAAGGTTTGAATTTATATTTTCGGTTAAAATCTTCTTTATAAGTCATTCTTTTATTATTAATAATATTTTTATTTTGATTTGATTTTTTCTAATAATTCTGAATTTGATAAAATAAGCTGTTCTGTCCAGTGTTTAAGATCCTTATATTTTTTATTTTCTTCTAAATATAAACGTTTATATTTTGAACAATCAAAATATTCCATGATCTGAAAAAGTAAAGTTTTAAAATAATTCATTTTAATTAATCAATTATTTTATTTTTAAAATAGAAATTTATAAAAAACTCAAAACCCGATTTTGTTAATTATTTATTAAGATTTAATTTATTCAAATTGGGGTTTTATGCATTAAATACCTCAAAATATCCATCTATCAACCTTCCGACCCTTAGATATTCACAATAATTTCTCATCGTATCTATAATTCCGTCAGTATAACCGCCTGAAATATGAAGTTCTAATCCGCGTTGACCAACTCGCCCGCCCGTTAGTTTAGAGCAGAGATAAAAGAAACTTCCAGCTAATTCCGCATTCTGAGCGCGCCCCTGAAATTCCTTAGTTGTAATAGTATCTTTTTCCGTAGAATACTGAGATCTTGTAAGGAAAGGCACGCCTTCGCTATCAGTAAAAATACTAAAAAGACGCGCCGTATTATCAACGTCAGTCGTGTATTCATATCGGTCATTATAACGAACGTTATACTTAATACCCCCTGAAACTCCGTCTCCATCAAGACTTGGCGCTACTGAATTCGCGTGAGTGAGAATATCAGTTTCTCCGGCTGCCCCCGCTGATAGAAGAGTAATAATACGAGGAACAACTCTATTCGCCATACCCAAATTTCGTATAATACCGGATCCGATACTATCATCTGTAATAGTAGTTTCAACTAATCTATAATCTACAAATGAAAAATTCATCTCTTTATTAGCATCAGCAAATCGCGCCATCTCATCCGCTTCTCCGTAGTAAATATAATCAGCGCAGAATTTAAGATCCTGACGGCGGATGAGTGCTTCCTTACCGGTGTCATCATTACCATCTATCTGAATTCTGTATCCTTGCGTCGGATAAAAATGAAGTTCAATATTAATCGGTTCCTTATACATATATAAAGCGAGAGAGTTTACCTTCAAAAAAGGGAATAAATCCGAAATATCAATAGAATAAGTGGGCGATTGATCCGGAAAATCTCCGTCCATCTCTGCCCAATCAGGAACCGATAGTTCATCTGCCCGCGAATATTCATATCCGTTATCTAACCCGTATTTAGTCGCCTGATTAGAACCGACCGCATAATCAAAAGCATTATTCATAAATCGCCCCGTAGTATACATCTCTCGCTCAACGTTATTTTCATTCTTAATTAAAGACGATTTTACGGCATGGAGCGCATCCCAAGATGAAATTTCATTTATAGTTTTATTACCGACTTTCAGAACTGCCTTTTTAACGAGCTGTCCGACGCCCGTGGCTGGATTAAAATAACCCGAATTAACCGAAGCGTTCGCTTGAACTGAAATAAAAATCTTTGAATGACTATGAAGGAAACCCTTATTTTGAAGCGTCCATCGGGCGAACCCGTCTTGGAGAGCGCTACCCTGATTAAAAACTACCGGTTCTAATAGGTCAGTTTCTAATTTCTGTTGAAAATTTACAGGAATTTTAGAAAGCGTAATGAAATCTGGAATATTACCATCATCTGAATAACTCATATTTTATAATATTATTAATATAAAATATTGATAATAGAAATTATAAAAAAAATACTAATAGAAAACGTATCGTAAACCCGATTTTGTGAATTATTTATTAAGATTTAATTTATTCAAATTGGGGTTTTAACGAAGTTCACCTCCGGTTTACTGGATCAGCTGGACGCCGGATTGATTAAATAGTAAAGTTGCTTTTGCCTTGAAGAATAGATAAACGCCGATCGGATTATCAGTATTTAAATCGCTTTCAATACTAATCCCGAATTGTTCCTGCGAAAAATCTTCGCCCGCGTCCCCGATGCCGTATTTTACGCCCAGCCCGTAAATAGCGCCCCCGTTAGGAACCCGAGTATAAGAAGTATCTTCTTGAAGAGTTCCCATAAGATAATCGCGCGCCATATTTTCAGGAGACATAGTAGTTCTAACCTGATGAAACGCCGGAACGATAGCATCATATAATCCTTTAACTAACTGAGGATCCGGAAGTTGTGTCCTCGCATCATCAAGAATAATATTATTATAATCAAATTCAGCTGGAAATTTTGTTCCCCCCTTTAAAAACTGAACTCTGCGGATCGCGCTTAATTCACCTCCCGAAGCGTTAGCGGAAGCGTTTGAAAGATAAGTAGTAGCGGGCAGAGCGGTTAACGTATTTATATTTTGAACCGGCATAAAAGTAGCAAATACAGATTGAAGATTTTTAAGCGCTAATGAATATTGAATTTGTGCGTTTGTTGAATTAATTGAAGTATATAATGAAGTAATTGAATTAAATTCAAAAGAACCTTCGGTTGACGCCTGCATATCATCGGGCATATTCTGAACTTCGCAACATAATTTAAGTTCGGAAAGTCTATAATGCGCTTCCCCGAGGTTAGCGCCAACCGTGCCGTTTTCATAATAAAGGACGTTAGCATCGGGCATTAACATGATCTCAACCTGAACCCCGCCGAAAGCGTCAGGGCGAAGATCTACCATATTTCCGGATTGACAGAAACCGCAAGGAAGATGCGCCGAAAAACTCGTAGTCTGAGTTCCCGAAGCGTTATTTTCAACTACCGACTGCCGGAAGGCGGTTGAATTAGGCATTTGAAGAGTAGAAACTCCCATATGCCCCAGCTGATCGTTTAGAGATGTGCTAACCCCCGTATAAGTATCAAACCATTTGGCGTAATGTCTTATTTGTTCACAGATCATTTTTGACCGATGAGAGCGAATAGTAAGACTATCAAAAACATTATAAATACCGAGGCGAGAATTCATATTAAGATTATCCCCAGCCTGAGCTGGCGAAGGAGTAGCATTATTATTTTTATATACGTTTAAATTACCGACAATTCTAATACTTGAAGGATCTAATAGACCATCCTGAGCAGAAATAGTAAAACTTAAAACAGGAAACCCGTTCTTAAAACTAACTACACCATCAGAAGGCACGTTATCAGGGCGAATTTCAACATATCTTGAAGTAGCGGAACTCATATTTTATAATATTATTAATATAAAATATTCAAATGAAAAATAAATAAAAAAAAACCCGATTTTGCGAAAATTATATCTTAATAAAATATTTACAAATTGGGGTTTTAACGAAGTATGCTTTGCTTATAGGACTACCTGAACCGAATTATCCCCGATGAGATAGCGCCTTACATGAACTACGAATGAATTAAATAACTTCGGTTTCTGAGGGGCGGATGATCCCGTATATTTTAGGATGACCGCTAAATCCTTTCCTCTGAGATCTAAGGCGCCTTGATTTACCCCGAAACCTCTACCGAAAACGAAATTCTCCTGAAACTTCCTGAAACTACGTGGAACTATACCGGCATTATCTAAGCATTTTTCAAGTTCATATAGATGGAACGCGTCTATACTTTGACGAGAAGCGATTTTTGATACGTCAATTGCTCGGCTGGGTGTCATGCGCCCTGCGATTTGATACTGAATTTCCCGTAATTCATCGCATATTCCTGTATATGCTGGACGATTTGAAAGTAAACATACGTCCTGATTATCAGTAGAAGACCCGTCAGCTGTCCCGAGAATATTATAAGTCCCCTGAGCGGAAATTTGATCCTTAGCAGAATATACTGAACTATCCTGAGGAATAATTAACAAACTTTTCGCGCGAGAATTTTGAGAAAATATTTGAAAAGTAGTTTGCCGATCTGAGGCGAGAATAGAAGTTTTATAATTAGTAGCGCTTAAAACGTCTATTTCAATTTGCTTCCCTTCCCTTACTTTTTGAACCATGCCCCTTTCATAAGCGGGGTCTAATTCTACGCTCGCGATTACTAAATTTACATTACTTAATTTATATGAAGCGTCATAAGAACCCGCTTCTTCAACGGCGGTTGAAAACATTACTACGTCATCGCTGTCTAAATCAAAGGCGCCAGCTCCATTATTAGATCGGGCGGTTTCAACCTGAATTTCAACCAAACCATTGGATGAAAGGTTAATTTCACTTATCTTCATTTCACCGGATAGCGCTGAAACTGAGGCGTTTTGATCGTCCTTACAAAATTTAAAAGTTTCCCCAACTACAAATGGAACCCTTGAAGTATCAGTAATATTATTAGCTGTTGTAAGATAAAAAGTATCAAAAGTAGAAGCGTTAACAACCCAATTATCGGGGGCTGCGATTGATCCGTTTAACGAATGAAATACGCATCCGAGCGGGGTTCGGCGCTGACGAAGGACGCTATCAAGCTGTTTTAATACTTCGCCGGCTGGTGCCGTATCAATTTCAATATATAAACCCTGCGTCATCATAAGAGGAAAGATATGTTCATTTTGAGCGAAAATCCCCGTATGAAGAGGAATACATAGTTTAGCTGTTAGGAAATCACCCGATCCCCAAGTAGAACCTGGCGCTACTAAATCTCCATCTACTTTTCGGAAATAAGGATTAGTTAAAGTATTCGCCATGACCGATTGAGACGTTGCAGTATTTCCCGCGTTCCCAATATTATGAATAGATGAACCTTCCCTTAGCGATCTAAAATCCCGAATACTTTTATCGCTATCATAATCATAACGAACCGAACATAGAGAAGAATAACTATCAATTTCTTCCAGCAAAGTGCCTCGGGTTCCATCATATATGCGAATATTTTTGATTAATGCGTTTCCCCCCATCTCGTCAAGTTGAAGTTTAGTAGGAACCGCCCCCGAAGGTAAACTAATTTTAAAATTAAAATCAAGGTAAGTATCTTTCCCCGACATGAATTTAGTTGAAGGATCAACGAATATTTGGATCTTCTGTTCAGGGTCATATTCTAACCCGTTTTCAGAAGGAACCGAAATATACTTTTGACCAATTCTCATTTCATCATCAACGCGCCAATAATTACTCATTTTATAATTTGTGTTATATATAAAATTACATGAAAAAAAAATTAAAAAAGTTTATAGTTTATAAATTATAAATTATGAAACTCTCCCTGACTGAACCGGCGCTTGCGCTTGTATTACATCGGTTTTCTCGGTTTCGCTCTGCTGTAATTTAGTATCAGCGTCATCCTGTTTTCCTTTATCTATGAAATCGCCGATTTCACCCGCTACTCCCCCGAGAATATCTGCAGCACCGCCGACCAAAGCAAGAGGAGGAAATACTGCGCCCCCGAGATCTGATATCGCCCCACCGATTTGAAGAACGTTAGACGCCTTTGATGCCCAATTATCCCCCGCAAGATGAAAACCTTTCCCGCCCGCGAAATCTTGGTAAATATCAAGTCCAGCCGTTCCGACCGCTCCCATCGCCCCGAGACCTTTTCCCGCCGTTTCAAGTGCTTCATCACTAACTCCAAGAGCGCTTTTTACTCCCTGTTTAAATTTAGCTGCGCTTCCCATTTGACCTTCGGATACGAGACCATCGCTTTCAAAAACTCCGTCTTCATCCGTAGCAGTTAATGTAGGCGCGGGTTCGGTAGTAGTTTCTCCCCCCGCTTCCGTTTCATTTATATTATCAGTTGCTTCATTTTGTCCCTGAGAAGTAGGATTAGGCGCCTTCTGACTTGCGACCCAATCCTTATATGCCGAAACTTGACCTGGTAATCTTCCAGCTGCCCAAAATTGTCCGGTAGCATCCTTAGTAGCTGTTAGCACGTCTGAGGTTTTTTGACCTGATTTTAACTGAGCGATCTGACCTCCGAGATCTTTATTATGTTGATTAATTGCCTTATTTGCGTTAAGAGTTGACTGCGTCCGCATATTCCCTTCGCTTATAGCGCCGAAATCCGCCGAATATAAATCCATTTTATAATTTGTATTATATATAAAATTTAAGGAAAAAAAAATTAAATAAAATATTTATCAATCCTTAGGATAAATCTTTTCTTCAAAATTATAATAAACATGAGCGGGGTTTTCTGATGCCTTAATATACATAAAATTATAAGGTTCTCGGTGGCAGTATTCATAAAGTTCTTTAAATTTTTTATCTCCGCCTTCACCCAATAAACCGGAATATTGATCCATGAGTTTAATAATTTCCTTATGATTATTTTGACGTCCAATAATGATATCTCGTCCTTGCGCTCTTATCAGGGGCGGTATATGATTTATGCTTTGAACTGAGAGAATACACATATCTATATAATGCCTCATTTTAGTCATAAAAAAAGCGAGGCTGTTATTTCGTTTACAGAAATCAGGAGTTAGGCAATCATCAAGAACTAAACAATAAGTCGGGCGATCAATTTTATTATATTTTCCCTGACTTTCAATAATATCAGAAATATATTTATCTTCATAATGGTCATCCGCATCAAAATATTTATCTAATAGTTTTCCCTTATCATCCATATGCAGTGTTGTGCTGAGAACGCGGACGATATCAAATCGGTTCTGGAACATCTCAGGAGACATTAGCAAATTACATATAAGATTTGATTTAGAACTCTTAATTGCCCCAACTATAATAAGACAGGACGGACAGGAGGGTAAATTAGGGTGTATATCTTTAAAACGTTCATCTCCATCTAAATCTTTTACTTTATAAATCTTAGGTGCCTTTTTAGAAGTTCTTTTTTTCTCTTCCATCTTTAATTATTATAATATAATAAAAATTTTATATAATTTTTTAAAAAAGTCAAAAGCGAAGCATATTTCATAAACCCGATTTTGCGCAAATTATATCTTAATAAATAATTCACAAAATCGGGTTTTATCTATTGGTAAGTATTGATAACGTATTTCATAATCGGGTTTTAATAGCATCCATCAAATCTATTTGATCCGTCGCGATATTTATAAGTTCCTGTTGCCCTTTGAATATTATTTAACATTTTTTGCTTCTCATTTTCTACTAATTGTTCTTGCTTCTTTTTCGCTTTCCGTTCCTTTCTTAATGCTTCATATTTCATAATCGCTTCAAGTTGCGCCTCTTCTAAATCCTTTTTAGTAATAGTAGAAGTCGGATAGTCATTTTTAATAATCTTAGCTGGCGCCGGTTCTATTTCTTCTTCTACTTCTTCTTTTAATTTCTGAACCTTTTT